>Ga0115008_10001082_pt1 | contig 21696 bp, 19 predicted proteins | sample FraStrMetagenome_FD_87164 | JGI IMG/M metagenome (GOLD analysis project Ga0115008, IMG submission 87164) | Marine eukaryotic phytoplankton communities from Arctic Ocean - Fram Strait ARC3M Metagenome | ecosystem: Environmental > Aquatic > Marine > Oceanic | place: Fram Strait | collected...
CATACCTTTGAACATTGGTAACAAACTGGACAGCAGGCATGTACACTGATATTACACTCTGGGTGAGTGCATGTTGCCAAATATTTAGTTCTTCTTGAGTATTTTCACACTTTTTTGTTGTCAGAATTAATTATTTTTCTTTCAACACTTTCTTCCATATTGCATATGGCACATGATGGACAATTTATGTCATTCATAGAAAAGTTTCTTGATCGCACGACTTCTGGGCAATAAAATGATGAAGAATTTTCAATACCAGCAACTGTGGGATACTTCATTTCTTCAATATCCACATAGGCCATATCATTTCGTCATTTAATAAATTTTATTTCGATTTTTAAAATATTCCGTTTAGAGAGGTAAGTTCCTCCGCTGCAACTACGTAGAACTGTCATTTCACAAGACGGCTACAAGTCTTGATGCATCCTCTAGCCCCTGTGTACCCTATAGAAAGGTTGTGACTAAGAACGCATTTGCGTTCTTGCATATTTGTTTGATTGTGTAGCAAGTCGTTTGAAGAAATCTCTATCCATAGCTGTAGTTGCAAAAATACATTGGAGAATGGTTTGGAAAGATGTGGCCACATCATCTTTATTCCATGTGGACCATTATAGTGATCCGTTTCCAGTGGTCCAGCGATGCTGTCATCATCTCCAATATCCTGCCATTGGCCCCAGTTCCAATCATTCCCAAGCACATCTATCTCCTCCCCCCCTCTTCAATTTTTTCGTCTTCCTCCTCCTTATCATGCACTTCTGCATGAAAAGCTGACTTGTTTATATCATAGTTGCTCTCTTCATCATATCAGATTCATTTACCATCATGTCTTTATTCAATTCATTCACATAAGTGTTCACTGTAGGAGAGTTCAACATTGAAGAAGGTGTATAAAATTCTGATAAAATTCCAGAAAGGAGGTCACCATTAGTGCTCAGTGAAGAAACACTACCACCAGTTACTGTTGCACACGCTACTGCAGGTTCTGTTTGTGCTTTCCTTGATTTTGATGTTGTTAATTTCGTATTTTTTTCTTTTTTTTCTGTTCTCATTTCTATCAAAACGGTAAGCTTTTCTATCAGCTCGAGCGATTGCCTCTCGCAACAATTTCCGAATACATTCTAAATCGGGTGAATACTTGGCGTAACGAGGCTTGATAATCATACCATTTTAGTCTTGTTTTCTAAATTTGATCATGTTTACAATGCGAATTTGTTACAACTTGATTGTGTGGAAAAGTAACAAAAAAATAAGAAAATTAGTAGAATGGATATTGAAACAAACTTGGCTTTTATTTAAAGCTGATCAAATATTATATATTATGTATACGAATGCAATTGAAAGCAATGATTGGATTCAAATATTGAGCAAGACTGCTTTACTATTTTAGGGTTATAGAACAAGCACCACGCCCAACTTATTTTACTGGATTTTCCTAATAAGAAATATGAATGCATTAAATCCACCACGTTGAGGTACCTTCAATGGGAAGATATATTATAAATCACTATTCTTTCATTGGCCTCATTTTGTGTAAGTCATGTAAAATGCCAAAGGATTGGTAAGATATGAGTCAGTTATAGTCAGCAGGGATTTGAAATAATGTAAGGTTATCGTAAATAAAAGCATTAAAGTTGAGATTAGGTTTTGACATTTTTCTCTCATGATCATGGTGCATTTTCATAGGTGCAATAATAACTATATTTCCTTCTTTAATATGCTTGATTCATTCAATTTTGTGTTCATTCAGAAATAAACCAAACAACAAACAATAACTGCCATTACGAAGTATGGAGATAAATGCGCTCACGTAAATTGTTGTTGTTGAAAAAGTAGCCTTTTGGACACTAATCTTTCATCCACAACGTCAACATCAAACCAAATCTTTCCTGCCGTTTTTTTAAATCTTCATTAACCTACGATAGGTATAGTAGGTTCAGGTATTAGTGGCTTTAGAAATAAAATTGTAGAACCAATGATTTTCGAGCCGTATGATTCATCAACATACTCTGTTCTCATATACACGTAAAAAAATATCAACAAACTTTTATGACCGGACGCGGTTGTAGGTGGCTGATCGTTCAGTATGGTTGTATTGGATCAAATGCTGTTATTTCATTGTTGGATGTCTATTCAAAATTAATTTGTATGGATGTAGTACGTGTGAACTATCGTATGTAGGTAGAAGCCGTTTGAACATAAAGACTTGTTCCTACGAAGACTCAAATTGCTAAAGTTTAATCGTAAGTGAAAGTAGCAAACTCTTTCGATTACAAGGAAGCTTATTCTTTACTACACGAAACAACAATAACTTTAAACATGGCTGACGAAGACGAAATCGCTGCTCTTGTCATTGACAATGGTTCTGGAATGTGCAAAGGTACGGAAAACCCTCCTGCTCCCCGTGTGAAAAGCTGGGCTGATAGGAATAGTTTCGAAGGTGGAAACAATGCGGTGCTCGATTCATCATCGCGTTGAACAGTTTTTGGTCGGATTTCGTTTCGTTTTTAAAATTCGCGCTTGTTCGTTCCTCTTGCAAGGGTTATTATCACGTGGCAACTTTTCCAAATCTCTATTTATTGGAAAACGTTGGAAAAATTTAAAGTTTTTCTTAGGCAATGCCAACGTGATATTGAATTTACTTAGATCAATATTCAGATATCATTTTGAATTTTCCCTAAGTAATTCATCCCCAATTTGCAATGACAAAAGTGAAATGGTTTTGAATGCGAGGGTGTTCCGACTTGTGATAAGTCCCGAACAACTATGATCTTGCATAAGCCATGAAATCACCAACCTCGTGATTCAGATAAGACTGGATTGCTTCGATTGTCTATTTCTAACACAGATTCGCTTTTTTCATTCTACAGCCGGATTTGCCGGAGATGACGCCCCCAGATCTGTGTTCCCCTCTCTTATTGGACGTGCCAGGCAACCAGGAATTATGGTAAGGTTTTCTCATATTTTGTTGCCATCAATTATTTGAAGAACACATAGAAATGCTGGAATCGTATCCGAGGATTTAATAGGCCCATAAGTAAAGCACAATCTAACGTTACGAATTTTACCACTGCCAATAGGTTGGAATGGAACAACGTGATGCTTACGTTGGAGACGAGGCACAAGCAAAGCGTGGAGTATTGACTTTGAAGTACCCAATTGAACACGGTATCGTAACTAACTGGGACGATATGGAGAAAATTTGGCATCACACATTTTACAATGAACTTCGTGTAGCACCAGAGGCTCACCCAGTTCTTCTTACCGAGGCACCACAAAATCCTAAGGCTAATCGTGAAAGAATGACACAAATTATGTTTGAGACTTTCAATGTACCTGCAATGTATGTTAATATCCAAGCTGTTCTCTCTTTGTATGCCTCTGGACGTACCACTGGATGTGTGCTTGATTCTGGAGATGGTGTAACACACACTGTGCCAATTTACGAAGGTTACGCTCTTCCCCATGCTGTTATGCGTATGGATTTGGCTGGACGTGATCTTACAGATAATCTTATGAAGATTCTTACTGAGCGTGGTTACTCTCTCACCACTACTGCCGAACGTGAAATTGTACGTGATATCAAGGAGAGCTTGTGCTTTGTTGCCGTTGATTTCGAAGAAGAGATGAGGAAAGCCGCTGAGAGTTCAGCTCTTGAAAAGTCTTTTGAGCTTCCTGACGGAAATGTCATCATCATCGGTAATGAGCGATTCAGGTGCCCAGAGGTCCTTTTCCAACCCAGTCTTACTGGACACGAGATGGATGGTATTGCTGACTCTACATATGCAACTATTATGAAGTGTGATCTTGATATTCGTAAGGATCTTTATGCCAATATTGTTCTTTCTGGAGGTACCACCATGTTCCCTGGAATCAGTGAACGTATGCACAAGGAAATTTCAGCGCTCGCTCCCGCTTCTATCAAGGTGAAGATTGTTGCCCCCCCAGAAAGGAAATACTCAGTATGGATTGGAGGATCTATCTTGGCCTCCCTATCTACCTTCCAGAGTATGTGGATCAGTAAAGAAGAATATGATGAATCTGGTCCTTCCATCGTTCACCGTAAATGCTTCTCCTAATTTTCACATTTATGATCTTTTCTTTTCATTCCGATGTAATGTGTTTAAGTTTAGAATCATAGCTCTATAGGTATTACGCTTGATTGAAAGTTATCAGGGCAAACTATGTAAATTCAGTTTTTATCCCTTTATATCTCGACAAAAAGCATTATGTCTGTTATAAAACTTCGTATTCGAAATGTCAATTGTAGCAGGTACGCAGTTGTTATCACTAATAAGTATTGATCAATACATTTATTATATGTACAAAAATAGTAGTGTCTTCGATTTTAATTTGCAAATCTCGATCCGTGTTGCTTACACCCTCATGGATAACTATCTGAACTGTTCATGATGAAGGATGCGAATATTTTTAAAATCTATTTTCGCACCTAGACTCTCTCCAAAGCTTAGGCTCTTTATCATATAAGCAAAAACGGTTTATGTACGTTAATAAATTGACGTTGACATATTCTTTAACCGTCATCACATTTTTCTCGAAATTGTTTTGGTCTTTTCAGCTTTTGTAGAAATAACATTTTCACAATAGAAACAATGCTACCCCCACATACTCTCCAGCCGATCCAATATCCTTTCTTTCAATCATATGAAAGAAATGCCCTAGAAGAAAAGATTAAGGAAGCTGATCACAATGAAGGCAAAGCTATTCCGTTTTATGAATCACAACATGGTCGTCTGCGAAGAGAACAAAGAGGTATCGATAAGAAAGACCTTGTAGACGCAAAACAATATGGTAAACGCAAATCTGCTCATCCTGACAAACGTACCGGCAATCCCAGATCAAAATATATGTATAATGGAATTGTCTATATCGTGGATGATGTTACTGGACAAGAAATTACATCATGGGCATCTCCTCTAACACTGCAACATCAACCATTGACGAAACTAGATTATGAGCGACATAACAAAGCAAATCAATACATCCAACGTTCAGCAATAAATTGGAATTCAAATACAGTGATTGTTGTTGATACATCGGCAAGTATGAAGGCTAGTGATGTTTGGGGGGCTCGGACTCGATTATCGGCAGTTTGGATATCTTTGGCATTAGATTTTATTGCACATCGTCTCGAAACTGGGAATTGTGGTAGTGAAAAAGATGTTGTTTCTATTATAATGATGGGAGAGGACGCACGGGTTGTCCTGAAAGAACAACCAATTAATTGGGTTCTCTACAATACGATCATTGATGTTTATAATGAGAAAATAGCTGAAAAACCAAAGGGCCATGGCTACTACCTACCAAGTTTAGAGGAGGCTAGAAATCTTTTTGATAAGTGTACCCACTCAACATGTTGCCTTGATCTTCACTTTTTATCTGATGGAAGACCATCTGATCATAAAGCATATGATAATGAAACGAAATATGAAGACGTAATACCAATTATTGAAAGCTCTATACGACATATGGCAAACAAATTTGGTAAGTATAATGATATAAAGATCCTGAAGTTTCCGAATAAATTTTACCAAATAAAGTTACTTTGTTTTTCTCCCAGGTTCTAGGCTTACCGTGTCAACTGTTGGTATTGGGAACCCAAGTGACTTCGCTGTTTTAGAATCTATGGCAAATGTTGCAAAAATGAACGGAGCAAAGGGATACTTTCAGCTTCCTTCCTTGACATCCTCAGCTTTGGGTGCCGCCTTTCATACAATTACTTCATCTATTAACATTGCAACCAATATAAATGGAATTGAACATAATATTGTTCGTCATCTTCAACACGAGTCTCGAATAGATGCTGTAAAGGATATCCAACATGTTGACAGTGATAACTTTCGAATTTTTTCTTGTAATGATGTAATTCGAAAAGTGTGAGTATAAAACATGAATCATTTGTATACTGTCTAACGCTTTATGACTCATCAATATCTAATTCTTCTGCGTAACTATTATGAGTAATAGCTATGACCCACAGTCACCAAGTCAATTCAAAACTGTTCCATTGCAGCATCAAGACGCGATGGGTGTAGCTATGAAAAGAAATCCATTTGGAGAAGGGTCAGAAAGGTTCGCTTTTCAATTTTTTGAATTGGCCGATGATTATCGCACGATTGTGGGAAAATCCTTAGTAGCTAAAGAAAGTCGATTCTTTTTCACAAAGGGTAAAAATTGTAGTCCTAAAGAGACCTGGAATCTGAGAGAAAAGTTTGTCAAAACTTTTTGCTCTGCTCAACAGCAAGCTCGAGTTGTTGCAGATGCATTTAATGCAAAATTGGATGCAATGCCCAACCTTGATCCTTTCACAGCTCGAGTCTCATTCGTTAATTGTTCCGTTTATTATATAAATGATAAAGAGTTAGGAAAAATTGCGGTCCTTGTTGAGCCAAAACTCGATCCAAGAAAATTCAAAAAGTGGAATAATAATTATGGGGTAAGAATGATGATTGAATCTATTGTTACACATTTATTTTATTTCTTACAAAAAAAGATTGCATTTTTTTGTCGTTCTTGCAGGGAGTGTTTGGGGAAGGAAAAAACGAAACTGAGAGTGAAGAGACTATTGATGACGAATTTGAAAGATCCATCCGTTCGTTTTCTTTGAATTTTAGCCTTGAAGTGGATGAAAATTATGATATGAACCAAAGACAAAATGGAAATTTGATCAGAGTGACACCAGGAGAGGTAGCACAAGCATTCTCTCACTTTAGTTATATATTCTCAAAGAAAACAAGGCTTATTTGTGATTTACAAGGTGAATACGATGAGGCCTTATCTCTCTTTAAGTTTACCGACCCAGTCATTCACTATCACAATTATATGAAAGAAGAGAATACAAAAATATATGGAAGGAGCGATAAAGGACGCAAAGGTATTCAAGCATTTTTGAGCTCTCATGTTTGTAATCATCTATGCCGACTCGTAACACAAGGATATATATCTGGACAGTGCAAAATTATATCAAAATCTTCATACTCTCTATCGAGATAAACACCTTTTTAATCAAGCTTCATACTGTAATCTATTCGATACTTTCCGAAGCCCAAGTAAATACGTTCGCAACTCCAACCACTTTGACTTAGTTTCTCAACTGTGAGAAAAGTATTTGTACCGGAAGAATCTACATCAAGACCATAGATGTGTCGAATGAATTTATGGGAACTGTATGCAAAGATTTGAAGTTAATTTTGTAAAATAGAATTAGAAAAGCTCTTATCGCTAAGTTTACTTTTGACTTACACTTTAATGATTTCTCGCTCACTAATGGCACTTTTTGCATCAAATTTAGATTGTGAGAGATACCTTGATACGAGAAGAGCATGCGTGAAACTTATCCATTCATCCCATTCGGTGGCACCATTCTTTAATGCAACATACACACGTCCTTTCAATACATTCATAGCAAGAACATACTTATCATTTAAAAACTCTTCAGTTAAAAGCCAAAGATTATGCTTTTCTTCAGCTGAGCTGCAGATCTCAAGAATGCTTGCTCCGAGCCTGATATTTCCCGAAAAGAGAAGTTTCTTTGTTGACTCTATAATCGATTCAGAAACTTGGTTTGGTGTTTTGATCGTTGAAAAAGACAATGATAATGTTTCGAAATATCCATCTTGCTCAGTTCTGTGTCTCATTTGTAAAACTTTTACCATTTCCTCCGATATCTCACTCATTTTTTCCTCAAGTATATCTTCGGAACGTTGTCGATTCAATGTATTTAAACGTAATAGCATAACTCCTTTATAGTTCGCCCAAACATGTATAATTGTCAAAATAATAAATACAACCCAAATCCAATAGTTTGCTAGATATGGGTCAAGATTATTCACATAGTTTGCCAAGGAGATACCAAATGTCATGCCAATAAGAGTTACTAATGTCTCCTGTGTCGATTCCTTTGCATTTAAATCAGCCATATTGCCACTGCCAGTAATAAGGAGGAACGAAATGAAAGACAAATATTAAATAATGTCATAACAATCAAAATTTAAATGTTGCTTCTGAACTCCACCTACCGAAGCGCAAAATGAGCAGTGATAGAAGCTTTGGTGGCTCCAGCTGCCATGCCACACATCACTTTACATATTGTCGCTATGGCAGAAATATATATAACTCTTTCGGGGTGAAATAGCGGAGCAACCATATCCAATGTAAGACCCTAAATTGATAAACATCAATATTGAGTAAAATCTTTATGTGGTTAGTTGAGATAGAAGATATAATCGAAACGTACCACATCATTTATAACGTCTGCAAAAAGACGGAATTCTTTTACGTGAGAGTCAAAATGAGTAGCAGATATGTATGAAAACAGTAATCCTCCGATCATCCCAACACCATCACGTAGTGCCCACGTCTAAAATAGAGAAATCGCGATCGCTTAAGTCTACTCTGTTATATATTTTGAAAGTAAAAAAATATGGACACCAATTCACTCACTATGGCAGCTGATAATGCAGTAACCTCTGAATTGCCGACCCCTGCAGCAGATAATACTGCGCTAGTGGAGACGACCCCTCGTAGATATGAACACAAACCTTGCAAAGAATCGTAAGCTTGATACTTTAGATAAGATGCTTCTACGGATTCGGGGTATCTTTTTTTAACGATTGTGATGAAATTTGCCCAGTTGAAACAGAATGAGACGTTGTTTAAAAAGAATAATAAATCGTGATGAAATACATGTCTTACCCTACAGGAAGAAATAAATCCGCCAAAAACCTTGCCACACCTTCCTGTATTATATTGAACGATTCCTTGATCGAACCTTTGGCATGAGTTCCTCTCGACCCGTTGACATCTTGTTGCATTTTTCCATTTTTGTCAATGGTATATTCTTTAGAAAAAACCGTTTTTATTTTGGTTTCGTTATGACTTCCTTTTGTTTTGGGAGAAGTCCCTTTATATTGTCTTACTCTCAACATATATCTTATTGATTCATTGATCTTGAAACTAATGTAGAAAGAGTAATAAGTAACTCGTTTCCGTTCGTTGTGACATCATGGAGACGGATGTGAAAGATCTTCTCAGTCAATATTAGTACCAAATTACACGTACTGCTCAAAAAGATCTTTTCTTATCACCCATAAACATCTTCCAAGCTAAGAGGATAACCAGATCATAACAAGAGTAATCTAAACAATATTCTTCAAATCTTCAATTTGAACCCTTAGTATTAGTAATTTCAAAGAAATCATAACTTCTCAGTCGATTGAAATATATAAAAACTTATCATTAAAATTCAAAGTGTGCAAAAAAAGGGCAAAATTATTTTTTAATCATCACCGCGGTTTAAGAGAAAAGAACAATTAGAAATATTCTTTCGAGTATCAGGGTCATTTGAGCTTGCGGTGGATAACGCTTGTAACAAATTCCATATACACGGATGAATTACATCATGTTTCCCTTCTTTCTCTAAGTGCAAGATCAACTTTTCCGTTTCTTCTACAATATTAAAAATGTTCAAGCTCTCATCATCTACACCTTGCACAAATACAACGCATGCGCAAGCTGCAATTGTTGCAAAAATATCAATAAAAGTGTTTATAGACCAAGTGACTTCGTGTGCGATATCACTACATTTACGTTGATAGAAAATGTCCAGAACAAACTTTCCGCGTTCAAGAGTTTCTTTCAACATGTCTTTGGGAAGTTGAAGATTTCCATTCAATCGAACAATTGTACACATAGCAAGTTGAATCAAGACAAGGTTCTGGTTGGTGCATATGGAAATAAAGAACGCAAAAATAAAAATTATAGTCAGAAATGTGTCGAATTTAACGTCATGTGTTGAGCTGGACATCTTACCTCCTCATAAGGATTTGGATCTTCATTTTCGAAAATTCTTCTCTCCATGTTCAAGTTTAAAATGGTAGATAGTGACTTTGTTTCGCCCTCGAGTACTTTTTCACTATTACTGAATTCATCTACAACAAAATTCATATTTTCCTCCACATTTTTGGAACTTTTCAGAAGCTGCTTCAATAAACGTTCACACAATAATTTGTGTGAGAAGCTATTAATAAGATCTAAGTATGACTCTTCCAACACTAATAAAGAGGAGGGAATCAAGTTTAATGATAATGAATTGCTTGCAGTGTTTTCATTAGGATTCGAAGACGATCTTGCCTCCCTTAATGCTTGTACTGCAGCATGTCTTACATCAGGATCATTATCTTGTAAAAGATGCAATGCTTGCATATATAAGTCACATCTATAACCTTCCAGAACATTTAATTTTTCTTCTTCCTTTGGTGCTCTGATGTTAAATTCTTTAGCACTCCAATTCAAGATTCCACTTATTCGGATAGCCACAGCAGTACTATGACGCAATACCCACACAGATAATGGATTCGTTGCATGTTTAGTTGCCGCTACAAATGCTTCTACTTTAGACAATAAATCAGAATCCATTTGAAAATTTGACATTTCAGCGGAAGAAGAAATTGCGAACCCCATGAGTTCTATCGCATTTCCACTAAGAATATTTCCTGATTCGCTTTCATTATCTTCATCTATCCCGAACTCCGATTGCTTTGCGCCTCCACTTTCTCTCAATCCAATTAACATATCCCAGTTCTCGTCAAAACTTAAGGATTCTCCAATTGGATAAACGACATTCCCGGTAATCGTTTTAGACACTGTCAAGACCTCAATTAGACACCTAGATATTCTTCTCAAACTTGGTGCGTGATAGCCCAAACCATCTTCGTCTGATGAGATCAATACTGTCTTGTCAGGTCTATCTCTTTGAAACTCTAACCACAAAGCCATTGTTAGGATTTGACTTATGCTGGACGATATTCGTGATCGGGACTTTGCGTCAACGGTAGTATTAAAAATCATATTATCCATGGACTGTACCAGAGGTTTCTTAAATGCCTTGATTGCTGTGAAACGGATATCGAAACATGAACTCTGAAATAGACTGCGAAGTTTTTCCAAATGTTCATTTCTTTGCTTTTCATTTGTATTCTTCAGATCAAAGATGATTTCATATGAAAAATGTACACTGATCTCAGAAACAATACGTGCCAAAGCAGAAAGTCCAATTTCCTCCTGTATCTGATTGAAGCTCTCTATCTCTTTTAAGGTGTCCCACACGATGTTCTGAAAGAATACACGATCGAAACCTTTCAACAACTTCCCTGTTAGTAAAGCATTGAAAATTGTCTCAAGAGCGACAGCACTAATTGGAGGAGGAAAAGAAATAATTTTCCAAGAAGCTAGACGAAGAAGCAATGGACAGAGGGTGCTATCGCCACCTAAGTACAAAGAAATATCGCGACAGCCTTGAAGAAGAATGGAAGTAGTAAGCATTGCTCCATGCAACTTATTCCAGTTACTATTAGAAGAGAGATTGTCCCTTAAAATAATCTCGCACGAATTAAGCAAAGATCTTCTTGATGATCGCACATTTATTGCCCCCCCATCACCAGTGCAAAGTTTTGATAAAGCACGAGAAGCCATGACACGTATTTTGTGTTGGACGTGACCTAGGCATTCAAGCACAGGAACAACAAAAGGATCAATGAGGTTCTGCGTCAATTTGTCATCTTCGGAATTCGAAGCCGGTTGTAATCTTGATAAGAGCAGTAAAATAGGATAAAGCGAAGGATGAACAGAATGATTTGAAGTTCGTAGCATGCTTTCCTTAAGGGCAGCAACAAGAAATGGCGATAAACTTGCATATGTTTGAAATAATTCACGAGCTGTAACGGCATTTGCAGAACCTAGGACAGTCTACACAATGAAAACATGGTTTATTGAATGAGAAATTAACACAATTATTTCAGCAAAACTTAAAATGAACGGAATAAACTTACTTTAGTAGGAGTATGCGTGGCTTTGTGCTCACTCGATGAAGCATTTTTGTCCGCATCAACAACTCGGAGCATTGCCGCAGAAAAAACCATTGTCGCTGAATTTCTCACTTGCCAAGAATCATCCTTATATCCAATTAAAGCTGAAATAATTGCATCTCCGACGAATTTCCTCATTTCGGTCGCAAGTGGTGCGTCCAAAATAGACAAACGCAGTATATTGAGTGCATGGACACGAGTTCTAACTTGATAGGCTGCATCTTCAACAAACAGAACTTCTGGATCTTTCATATAATTCTGGAAAATAAATGAATCTTCGGGGCTTGTCATGTTTAGCTTTTTAAATCTTGTGTACAAAGATGATGTGGGGGGAAGAGATAGTTTTAAAAGATTTGACAAAACAAAGGGACAAATCGAAGTAGGCTTAACATTTGCTGGAGGTTCAGATCTCATTATGGATAAGAAACCAAGAGCAATGCCTGTACTTCTTCGAAGCGTAGAATCTCGAACTTTTTCTTTCATTGAAATTTCGGAAAGAAGATCTTGAGCCCATAACGATGGTAAAGTATGAGGTGAATTGGTCAGATTTCCTTTCGATCTAAATTTTACACAAACACAACAGATTTTCTCTAGGGCTTTGTGAGCAGCAAATGCTGCACCTTGGTGTTTAAGTGATGATAAGGTTTGAAGCAGTAAAGAACCAGATGATGATAAAGCGTCAAAGGAAAGTGGTACTGGGGACGTCATTATTGTTGCTGCGAGGGCTGCACAAGCTTCTTTTGTAAGAAGCCAAGAACCAATCTTAACATTACGTAAGCATATAAAGGAAAGATTTAAAAATATGAAATTTGAGGAAATTGCACGCAACATTGTGAACGCTTTCAGTCTAGGGGTCATAAATCACCATACACTTACAATGATACGTTGGATTGAAGTTCGCTTAACTTCATCGTCTTTACTTATACTTTTGATGGACGCAAATACGGCATTAGCACCAATTGCTCCGGTGTTTACATTCAAAGGTGTTGAACAGCTTTGGCTCTTTCCTGGTTCATCAGCATTATTGTTCTGAGTACCGCTCCTTTTTAGATCAGCAACAACTGCGAGAGAAGTCTTAATTGAATCACAGCAAACTTTGATAATTTTCTCATATAGTTCTAGTAGGACGCTCTCTTTTGTTTCTGAGTCTTTTGTGGAGAGAGCATTAAGGTCCACTGGGAATGAGTCTTCTTTCGCATATTCCACGGACAAACAGACTGCTTGAATAAGGCCATGAGCTAGAGGTAGATTAGCAGTTTCAACCTCAATTTTTTTCTCTTTTTCATACGATTTGTTTTTCATATTTGAGCTTACATTCGAATGAACCACACCAAGTGACTGCTGCATGATATGTAATCTCTTCTCTAGAACATTCAGTAAATCCTTCAAAAAAGGTCCTCGTTCAATCGGTAGTGAACTTGAATATAGTATAGAAAGAATTCTTGCTCCGGTGTCTGATTCTCTTTGTCTTGGAGACGATGCTAGATGTAAAGAACGCGCATATAGACTGTTTCGGCCTTTCGAAGATCTCAAATATTTGGGAAACGTAATTTCCTCGTTTTCATATTTTTTCACATAAAATCCTAAATGAAGTAAATCACAAGACAGTGCGGAAGCAGTAGAACGCGTGCGGTCCCACATAGAGTTTTGTAAAGATATTAAGGTTGAAAAAGTATTTTCCGAAAGAAGAACACGAAGAATTTTATTGGATGCTGAAACTTGAAATTCTGATACTCGACGTTTGGTCGGTAGCTTTTTTCCAGTATTTCCAGCCCTTTGTGACTTTTGTCCTTGAGATTGAATCGCTACATAATATGGGTAGCTAGCACTTATGAAAGCAACAATGCAACGCAAAAGTGACAAAATAAATTGTTCTTTCTCTTGCGCAGTTCCAGGATACGAGGCTTGCTTGCAAAATAAGTCCAAAATTAAAAAATCACATACAAAAGATGTTAACAGACTTCTTGATTTTAGTGAATTCTTTTGTTCAGATTGAATCATTTCATTCTCAGCGATGGCAACACGTTGGAGCAGGTCTGTAAGATGTTGCAGTATCTTGAATACATATTCCTTTTCATTACATTTACATGCATAGGGAAGCGTGCTAATCCATAAGTCTACCTCCTTCCTAATTATCAAATAATTACTGGACGAAAAAAAATGGGACGAAACTATTGCGTTTGTTGTAGAGAAACCGACTAATCGAATTGAGGACTTTGAATGTATCATTGCCATCTTAAGCAGAGATAAAGGGATGAGCTCTACGAGAAGCTTCTGTAATATCCTTGATGTCTTCATGAGCTTTTGGGAAGAAGCATGCTTCGCTAACTGAAATATAAGATTGAAAAATATTGTAGCTGTGAGTCTAATCTCATAAAAAGGAAAAAATACATATAATGCTATAATAAATCAGCCTTCAGATGGTGGTGCATCTCGTTTCTCAACATGTATATTGGTTGATTCCATAGACTCACTATACTACCCCTCTCGGGGTATTACAGCTAACCTGTGGACTGCTCCAAAGGATTTAGTACAGGTCTATGATATGGATGGGATATCATCACTAGGCTCCTCCTCGTTTGTACAACATTTATTATTTACAATTCGATCTTACCTCTAGTTTGGACCAAAGATTGCTTTCTTCTAATTGCTCATGATTCTTTTTTTCATCCTTATTAGACTCTCGCCATTGTTTGTCCACCTCTATTAATAACGCACGATAGACGTAAGGTGCTTCAGCTCTGCTACCTGCTATGTCACTCAGAAGTGGAAGACAGAATGCAGCTGTTTGCTTTCTCCTATTTTCTGACATAGATAATAGTGCTGAGGCTAATGGATGTACCCAAACATCTATCCATTCTTTCGGGAGGTTCGAAAGAGGCTCTTGTATCTCATGAGCTAACTTGATACCTGCTTGGACATCCTTCTTGGCCTTTCTTTCCTTTCGCCTTCGATCTCTTTTGTTTTCTTTCGAACTTATTTCATTGTCACCATTCATTTCATGAAATAACTTTAAAAGTAGTTTCCGTAGGAATTCACTTATTGCACCGGAGTTTTTATTTTGCCCACGCTCATCTCCTCCCATGTTCTGAATGAGAGTTGTCACAAGATTGCCTGAAGACACTTTATTACTATCTTCAATAAGTCTTTTTGCTCCGATGAGAGGCAACATGATGTCAAGCGCTACATATTTTCCCTGGAATGAAAAAGTATGAACAAAATGTGAGTAAAACAGACTTTTCGTACAAAAATTAAAAATTCAATAGAAACAAGTTTGTCCTCTTTTGAGTATCTAGTTGTGATCAATCTTTCCGCAGAAAGTCATTTGACACGCATGAATATTAAGTGATTAGATAAATATCATCATTGGCAAACTAGGGAGAGTGCGCAGTGGAACATTCCATGAAAACCCACCTTTCTGTTGTCTGGTTGAGCTAGAACCGATCGGACAAGATGGTCTAAATCTAGTTTGAACATCCAGGGTTTGGTATCTTTTGTAATTGTATTTTGGATAGCATCTTTGGAGAGCTGTAAAATCTTCATAATATTTGCAAAAAGATCAGCAGCTGATCCCGTGATGGACCTTGAAACAATGCTTTCCCAAGCATGGAATACTACGACCAATATTTCTTCGAGGATATATTCACACGAGCGCGATGCGATTGGAACAGGAATATCGCTTGTTTGGGCTGATTCGAAACAAGTTGAAACATAATTTGACAGTATTCGATGTAAACGCGACAAAATAGTATCAAGACCTTTAAGGGCTGATAATTGAGTGGTCGCATCAGTGGCACTTCGAGCTAGCCGCAAAAGGTAAATTGAAAAAGGATTGATCAGCATTATATCATGCTCTAGATCACAAGTATTCTGAGAGGGGCATGAGCTCAAAAGAACAGATTGAGGGCTCGTCGCAGCCAGTCCCCTCAATAAGGCTAAAAAATTGAGAGAAGGGAGACTTTCAAATGCGTCGCTGACCTTCTCGTATATTTTTCTTGTAATATGATTTGTACAATCTTCTTGAGAAGAAAAACCAACGTTGTAACTCCATGATAGGAGCAAAATTTGGGAAAGTGCTGCCCCTGTAGCGCTGAGGACGTCACCATTTGTAACAGCTGATGATAAAACAGGGTACAAAATTTCTTTTTCAAGTTGCGATAATCCCTCTAGTACGCGTATCTTGGTGGTCTGTAAGCCTAAAGTAGACAGACTTTGCAATCGCTTCTGGAAGAAAGGGAAAACAAGCTTGAATATTGAGCTTATTTTTGATGCTTGATTCATTGCAGATGAAATGTCCTCACTTGCCAAAATAAATGCTTGGTCGCGTTTTGAATCATCTTCATATTGTTGAAAGCAAGGTTGAATCTGAGATCCTTCTTGTAACATCAATTGGGTGATATTCAATGTACATCCAGCTTCACTGAGTAGTTTGGGCTCATACAATTCGAGAGATGACTTCATAAGTGACATATTACAAACTTCAAACAGAGATTGAAGAGGATCTTTCCAATATTTCTTATCTGAATCATAAAAAATGGACTCAGTCACACTGCGATGAAGTGAAAGGTGAAAAGATTTAGTCTCTTCTCTTGAACTAAGCCATGCTTTCATTGAATCAAGACAAGATGCAATTGCTCTTCTCATACCTGTTGGTGTACCTGCGGACAATGCTTGCTCGAGAAGTAAACGGTATATGCCTTTGAGTAAATTATTACTATTGGCAGTCGTGAATTGTTCTTCTTGCCTTGCTTTCGTCAAATTTAAGAGATTCGAGCGAAATGCTTGCAAAGCTTTCAGTTGATGCCTTACTTCAGAAGAACTTGGTAGTAAGTCCTGTAAAAGGCGATAGCATATTTCCTCAACCTTTGATATATCAGAACCGTCACTTGCATAATTCTTTGAATAATTGATTGCATCGAGTGCATCTTTCACTGCTAGAATATCGTTTTGATGTTGCAACTGTTGCACATCATCTAGACTAGAGCAAAATAGTAGAGGTCCATCGTTTGGGATACTTATATGGGAATTGGAAATTCCTTGATATCTGTTCTTCATTGCAGTTATAGTTTCAACAATGTGTTCAAAGATTATCCCTCTCCCTCAAAGCCGTCCAAATTATGAAAGACACAATGGATTGGCAGGTATTGACTTTTTCCAATCAGCAGCATTTTGTGATTTTTTGTGCATGAAAAGTTTTACCATACTGCAAATTAATGAGTGGTGCAAAATGATAAAATCCGCAACACCATTCTAAATTGTGTCACGTAAAGGGCCCATACTATTCTATTGGCGCTTGTATTTTTGTGGTTTTAACAAAATGTACGTTTGAAACCATACCGAGACAGACAACTACAGAGAGAGAGAGAGAGAGAGCTATTTTTTTATGCACTTCTTTATCGACCTCACAAAATTTGCATGCTTTGTATATTCCCATTTTCCTTTTTTGATAAGAACGAGAAAATCAATCTCTCAAAGGGGTTGTCCACTCTCTAGTTGATCATAGATTTTTTTATCTGAAAAGTATTATAACATGAGTTAAAGTATCAAAATTGGTTATTTTTGCAATGGCATAATACGTTAAACATTAATCATTTGGTTCAATTTATAAGAAGTGCAAATATCAAAAATGTAGAAAAGTGCTGTGTGATGATTTGTTTAATTCTATAAATATGAAATTAGATATACATTACTTCAATAATAAAAATGTTTTTTTCTGTTTTTCGATGAAAGATCTGAAACAAGACTCCTCTCTCATGTACAATCAAATCGAGTTTTATCACACGATGAGTGTATCCATCTTCCTCTCATATCCTCATGACGATATATTCAACAAAAAAAATAAAAAGATTTAAGATAGCACTCCCTGCATGATACAAATAAGTGGACTAAAAATGTCCACGAATGGAGGATTCTATTTACACAATTTGTATAGGAGCAATTTCTTGAATGAAAACATAATGATTTGCTTCATCTGGTCCAACCACAATGGTCTCTGTGGGATGCTTGGCTCGTTTGCTTACGTCCGCTCTCTTCTTACCAAGGCGTGGAAAGCGGCTTACTCTATTGGCTAAAACGCTGCCTTTTAATGGATTAAGTCTCGTTTTTTGTTTCTGTGATAAAATAAGGTATAAGCATTAAGATAAAATCAATCACAAAAATCAGTTTTCTAAAAAATACTTACTCGTGCAAAAGCAAGGGCACCTACAGCAGCTCCAACTGCCCCAATTGCAACTACATACATTGTTTTTTGCATGGGTGTAGAGTTTGCCGGGGATAACACCGAACTTGTTTGTACGTCTCTATCATCATCATAGGTTGTATCAGTGACTCCACTTCTTACTTTCATTCTATTTCTGAATCTCTCCCAGAAACCGCCTCCGCTATTTCCTCCACTATTTCCTCCACTACTCCCTCCGTTTCTATCCCCGCTACCTCCACTTCTTCCGCCACCTCCTCTACCACTTCCACTACTGCTGCCACTGCTACTACCACTTCCACTACCACTATGACCTTTACTATGATGATGCTTTTCTAGAGGTCCATGAAGGGTATCTATAAGGTAAGAAGATCAGAGGTTCAAGGTGAGTTTACTCTATCACTGCTGTTTTCTTTTGTATTTTTCTTCATTCTATTACACTTACATTTAAAAAACATTGACCAAGACAGCAATTTTCTGGAAGTATTCCTTTGAGCTTGTGATGGAAGAAGACGCTCAGGAAGTTTTTCATCAAATCCGGCATCTCGGAATGAAGCGGATTCATAAATCTGTTGATTATTTTGATTGTTGATATCGACACTTCTCTCACTTCTATTTATTGTGTTTCCTGATACAATCAATGCGAGGAAACCAATTGATATTAAAGCATGTAATATTGACTTCATCTTTGTAAAATTTGAACTGAATGAGTGTTGTTCTGATTTCAATTGTATGTATTTGATAAAAGTTTTTTTGTTCAAAAAGTGAAGGGTTCTACATAATCTTCATGGCTCTTTTCATTTGCAGTTGCCTTTCTCGTAGGAAATTAGTATTCATTTACGCAGTACTGCATCCAAGGAGAAAATAACCAACCGTTGCATCTAATTGATAAAATCACAAATACATAAATACTTAAGATAAATCCAAATTCAACGTAATAATAAACATCGCTAAACTCAAGTCGTCAGAGGACTATCTTCGTTGATAGCTTAACTAAAAGCCAATTGAAAAATCATAATTAAGAAATAAATCTGCATCAAAAAGAACTCTAACCCTAAGAGTTAATGTCACTTAAATATAATCAGGTTCTTGGATATGAAAAACAGGAACGAAACGGAAGTTTGTTAAGAAAAATACGTATTATAAAAGCATGAAATTCATGAGTTTGGAATCCATTGGAAAGGAGCTAATTCAATAAAAAATTGCCTACTTCATATCATCAAGCTCCTTAGATGTAAGAGCTCAGAAATCAATTCGACAAAGTAAAAATTACCAAATGAATTATGATACTAATTTTTGTGCCACCTGTTTGTTATGAAAATATTTGAGAATGTGAATGGGAAGAAATTCTTTCAAATGTATATCATCGTTCAAACAAGAGATCAAGAGATTGTGAGAGAAAGCTGTTTAAAAAAAGCAGACTATTTCGTATTTAGATTCCATAGCGCAAAGAATTTCCCTGTCTTTACAGCATGTGCTAACAAGAGATAAGTCTGTATTTCACAAGAAAGTTAAAGGAAACACAGAATGTCACGGTACTTCTCTATAATATGCATTGTATTTTAATAATGATAATCTTTCAATAGCACACACACAATCGATCAAAGAAAAAAGTAATTTTGATGATATAAATTTTAGTTTACAACAATAAAATGCATAACAAATCATCACTTAAGAACTGGCTTATGCGCCTACGGAAAAATAGTCAAATAGCATTGGCCAATGTTCAAATGGATATGAACTGAACTAGACAAATCATATTGATAAAAAAACAAAATTAGGCTCTGACATAATCGGCTTCGTTTCCTGTTGGTGTCATTTCAACGAATAGGTCCGGTCGGTCTACAGTTTGTTTATTAGCGAAATTAGAGAAGAGAGCAATTCTTTTGTTTAGACCTCCCCGGAGAGGATGTGATGCTTGAACGGTTTGTTGTCTCTGTAGATGACGCAAATCATTTCATATCTATGTGAGAAAAATGAAAAAATCCCATGAATCAAATCAGATTAGAACTTTACTTACTCTTCCCATGACGACAGCTCCCATAGCAGCTACGGCTGCCGCTGCAGCCACAGCAAACATAGTGACGGTAGCAGCAGGAGTCATGTATTGAGAAATTTTAGATCCTCCATTTCCCATTTCGTCTGAGGTGCCAGTAGTTGCACTACTTGTGCCAGAGGAGCTATCAGAACCACTCCAGTACGCACTACTACTGCTGCCACCACTGCTACTCGAGGTTGCAGCCGATGCGGAGCTACTTCCACCGCTGCTACTTCCTCCACTGCTGCTTCCTCCACTACTACTTCCCCCACTGTTGTGGTGTGGATGTGGTGGATGCGGAGGGTGTAAAATAACTGTAACACGATAGGGTATGTGTGAGTTGGATTCAACTACTTCTAAACTTGAAACAAAAAGTATCATATAACTTACATTTGACAACATTTGCCCATGATAAAAGTTTTCTAGATTCGAAATGAGCTTTCTTCATAATGCTACTCGAGCGTATTGGTTCAACTACTTCATTCAATGGTGCGCGAAGATTTTTGTCAACGGCTTCATGGTTGGATTTTTGTTCCAATGTTTTTAATTCCATGTTCCCAGATGCTTGTGACAAAGAAAGACCTCCAAAAGAGAGGAAGATAGTCAGTAATACTTTGGCTGGGGATAAGTGCATCATGATTTATTACGAATAAGTGTGATTGGTATAATATGTTCTGCCTAGATGGAGAGTGTTCAAACTAAGCTTGAGAAAGGGTTGGCGCGGAGGTTGAATTTGGACCGATTACTTTGATGATGGCTAGGTATTTGTAAAAATTGCTGTAAATATTTTGTTCAAAAGGGCATTTCGATTTCAATTAGGTAGGATAATCGTTGTGATGAAATTTTTGATCAAGTCAAGAATTCCTTAACTCCTTTCAGTATTTAATTTCTGTAGATTTTGTTGCAAAGGAGTCACACGGGAAACTCCAGCCAGTCTTGTAAGATGTTGTCCAACTATATAGTTCAAAATATATAGAGTATCGCGAAAAATTGAAAAATAATACTTAGGATAAATCAATGATGTACATGTTATAATTTCATTATACTGCTTCAAAAGCATGTGGTACAATTTTCAAATCTTCATTTACTTACAATCGCAAGTAAAGTCTTTATTTGAATCTTTGTATGAGGCACATCCAACTGTCTGCTGTCAAGTTAAGCAATCCTGACATACATATATTTCGATTAGAATATTGCTTAGATCCATTTTTCAATTATCTTTCTCGCAACGTTAATGTTGAGTCTTAAAATTAAATGAAGTCATTATGCACGTAGGAATGTTTTCTTGAAACACTGGCCACAATCGCGGCAAAAAAAAAACAGGAAAAATAACGGCTGCTGTGAAGGAGAAAAAGAAACATAAAAATAAAAATGAAAAAAATGAATCTTCTGCAAGTATCTTGTGAATATTTTTTGTTTCAGGATGCGTTTGGTTTAAATCCTGCAAAGTTTGCATATATGTCAGAAAATCTTTTGGGAATGAAAAATATGTACTTCTTGGACAACAAAGTTCTTCACGTAAGAGTTCATCTTTTCACAAACTGATAAGTCCTAATTTGATACCATTGTACAGCCATAAA
>Ga0115008_10001083_pt1 | contig 21695 bp, 15 predicted proteins | sample FraStrMetagenome_FD_87164 | JGI IMG/M metagenome (GOLD analysis project Ga0115008, IMG submission 87164) | Marine eukaryotic phytoplankton communities from Arctic Ocean - Fram Strait ARC3M Metagenome | ecosystem: Environmental > Aquatic > Marine > Oceanic | place: Fram Strait | collected...
ACTGCCCTACAGAAGGCCATCAGCCACACGATGACTTCGCCTTTGACCACAGGGGGAATTCGCGGGGGAAAGCGCAACGTGGGCACGTATCATCCCCGATCGTTCAACATGGGCATTTCAAGGAAAGCTTGGGAGGTCAGTGGAGGGTACAAAATCAGTGTGAAGGGGGAGGACATTGAGTTTTCAATGCGCCTCATTGCCCATGGTTTGCACAGTGTTCTGATTCCGGAAGCCCACGTGTATCACAAGCGCAGAACCGATTTCGCCCAGTTCAAGAAGCAAGTGCATTTCTTCGGAACAGCCCGGGTGAACATCCGCCAATTTTTTCCCGGCTCACTCAAGCTTGTCCATTGGATGCCAACGGCATTTTTGGTCTACGAAATGTTGATGTTTCCGGCAGCGTTCATGTTGTGGTGGGGTTTGGGGTGTGGAGCAGCATTGTCCGCCTTGCCATTGGTGCCATTTGTGGTTTGGCAGTCGGCCTTGCTCATGGAAGCTTGGATGGCCACAGGATCGCTTAGGGTGGCGCGGTTGGTTCCCAAGGCGGCACGGATTCAACTCTCATCATATGGCATGGGCCTGCTCTCTGAATATGTTTCTGTGGTGGTTTTGAAACGAAGAGAGACGACCATTGGCGAAGTCCGGGAGGTGCCCGAATTGCCGATTCAAAGCACACCTGTGGCATGAATCACCTTAAAATGGCTGGCCTGATCATGGCCGTCATGGCCATGGGGTATTGGGCGCTGTGTTTGGCAGGCGCCGAACGATTGACGTTGGATGCGTCCTTATCTGCGCCAGGTTCCTGTGTTCAGCCTGTTGAAGTCTTGAACGGATTCAGCAGTTGGCCGCCTGAATTCCCATCAACGAAGGGGGAAGCTTCTCATGTTGGGTCTTTCCGTCCACTGTCAAAAATGAAGGCGTCAGAGACAGCAATGACAGGAGACACCTTGATTGTCAAGCTGAATGGGTCTTGGGGGGCGCACGCTGTTTTATTCAATGCCGCGCTGAATCCAGACTCAACTTGTCAGTTGAACCTTAAAATGGACAGTGAGCAGTGGCCTGTGTACCTCAGGGGCATGGCGATTCTCCTCGGGTTCCGTGCCGCGGCTCAGTCCGAGCTGAATGAAGCGCTCATCGTTTGGTCCGAGCAAGCGAGTCGCCCCTGATTCAAGATTCAATCGACGAGCAAGCGAACAGCCGCAGATTTGGCCTGTTGGCCCTGAATGTGCAACATGTACATTCCGGGCTTGAGGTTCAATGATGGCCGCACCCTCCAATCGGAAGGGGTTCCCTCTGCGGTCAGGTATTTCTGAGCGAGGAGGCGTCCACCGAAGTCCAAAATGAGAACCTCGTATTGACCTGGACCTGGCAAACCGGTGAGGGTCACTTCTCCTCCGGATACAGGGTTGGGGAAAGCGGTCACCGAAAAACTCAGGCCTGCCGCTTCTCCAACGGAGTTGACCAAGGGGTTTCCTTCACAATCGAAACCTTCAGAAGCATACTCGCAGCTGTCATCTTCTTCGGTGGCTTCTTCGTTGTAATTGCAAGCCAATGGTTGTGTGCAGCCCGCCACTTCTGCGTTGTCGCAGATGCCATCTTGGTCGAGGTCTTCAAGGCAGTCTCCTCCGCAGTCGTTCAGGGCATCCAGGTAGGCGCAGGAGTCATCTTCGGTGTTGGCTTCTGGATCAAATGTGCAGCTTTCCTCGTCGGTACAACCTGCGATGACGTTGGTCACATTCCCCTCACAATCGTAGTTCGTCTCCGGATACGTACAGCTGCCATTGTCCACATTCGCCAGGGCATTAAATGTGCAGCTTTCTGGATCTGTACACCCCGGAATATCGGTCACAAGAAGGTCCTCATTGGCATCACAAACTCCATTCGAGTTCTCATCCGCACAAGGCAGCACATCCGCGGCTTCAATGCAGAATTCATGGGTTTGTTCGGAACCAAAGTCACCAGAACCAGCGCCGAGAACATTGCCGTCTGTATCGGTCAGTTCATACCATCCTGGGGGGCTGTAGTGCATGCCATTGCCAAAGAGGTCTTCTACCGTTAAGGTGTAGCATCCTGGCGTGGCACAACCTTGGATTGAAATGTACTGGCTGGCAAAGTCGGCATTCACGTAATTCCCTCCGGACAAAATGGGGTCTTCGTCAGAAGGAGATTCAACAGCCCAAGTCACCCCATAGGGGAGAAAGTCAAATTGAATCGCCATCGTAACCACATTTCCGGGGACCACTTCGAAATCCATCGTGATGGCGTCATTCGCTGCATACTCATCGTTTGGGATTTGCGTCCAGACTGTGAGTGAGTGCGTTCCAATGGTGGCGGCAAGTGCAGGGAGTGGAACCAAGGCCGTTTGATTGGGTGCAAGCTCTCCTTGCCATGCGACGATGTGCTCTTCACCACCGTCCATTTGGAAGTGCACGGTGGCTTCGTTGATGGGGGTGGTTCCAAAATTTTGCAGAACCGCTTCGGGAGAATGAGTGGCAGAACACCCCGATGGGGAGATGCCTTGCACCGAGGACAGTCCGGCATCCAAATCCACAACGGGAACTTGGCCCAAGCTCTCCGTTAATGGCAATCGGTGTTCCAACAAGGCATTGCGCATCCGCGTGCGTTGGCCGTCGGTAAATGAGGCCATGCAGGGGTCGTTGCTGTAATCCATGAAGTTCTCGACCATGGTGTCCTCACATTCCAATGCGCTGCAATTCAATGAGCCTGTGGTGGGAGGGGTGTCGCATACCCGATCACCTTGTGCCGAACAATTGCTCTCCGATCCGCAAGTGGAAGTCAGATGGAAGGTGTGATACAATCCCAAGTAATGGCCCACTTCATGCGTCAAGGTCCGGTTCAGGTCGTAGTTGTTCATCAGGTTGTACTCCTGGCCGACACCAAAGACCTCATGGTGAATCACGATTCCATCCACCAATCCAGATGTTGGAGGCAAATAGGCAAAGCCGATGGGAGACGTACCTCCGTTGAGTTTAGAGACAACCCAGATGTTGATGTAGTCCGCGCCGGGCCAGTGACTCAACGCTTTGACGTTGCTTTCTGATGAAGGCGCTTGATTGCTGTTGGTTACCATGCCATTGTCGGCAAACTCGGGGATGGTGGTGGCTGCGTTGACCCGGTTGATTCCTGAAGTTGGATTGCCCAAGGGATCCCGCACGGCCAACGAAAATTGAATGTCGACATCGGCTCCCCCAAATTCTCCAGCAAAGTCCGCATTCAGGGCATCGATGGCGCTGGCGATTTGAGCATCAGAGATGTTCGCTCCTGAGCCCACAGCATCACCATCGTGCATGATGTGAACCACAACAGGCAGAGTGTACTCGTCTAACGTCCGGAATCCATGACTGGCCATCTGTTCCAATGCCGCTTCCAATGCAAAAAAGCTGCGTGCAAAGGCAGTATCTGTATTGAGTTGTGCTTCCAGGTGTTCGTCGGATGAGCAACGGGTGACTTGGGCGCTGAGAGGCGAGAAAGCCAACCAAGAAACAAGACAAGCAAATGGAAGAATGTATCGGGCCATGATGAACGGGATTAACCACCCTTACTCAAAGCCTGAAGTTGGGGTTACATTTTATGGGAGAAATGTGTCTCTTTCCTGTTTATCAACGACTTGACCGGTAGGTATAATCTCATATAATGTCGGAATCAAACTTCTGATAAACGAAACGGAGCCCTTTTGGGGCTCCGTTTCAATGCGTGTTTTTTGAAGAAAACTTTATTCAGCCTCTTCGACTTCAAGCAGCTCGACCTTGAAAATGAGGGTGGAGTTGGCGCCGATCACATCTCCGGTGGCACGTGGGCCGTATGCGAGGTCGGAAGGAATGAAGAATGTGGTTTGTCCACCTTTCTTCATGGTCTGCAGGCCTTCAGTCCATCCAGAGATGACTTGGCTCAAGCCGAAAGTGGCAGGTTGTCCCCGGTCATAACTGCTGTCGAAAGTGGTGCCATCAATCAATGTACCGTGGTAGTGAACCGTCACGCGGTCGCTGGCGTCGGGGCTAGCGCCGTCGCCTTCGCGGTCCACGCGATACTGGAGTCCGGAAGCGGTCTCAATGACGCCTTCCTCATTTTTGTTGGCGGCCAAAAAGTCTTGTCCGGCCTTCATGTTCTCACCACCTGCAGCGGCTTCGCGATCTTGCATCGTGCTGCGAACAATTTCGTTCGCTTGCTCTGGGGTCATGGCAGGGCTTCCAGCTTGCACATCGGAGAATGCTTGCGCAATCTGCGAGGGGATAAAGTCCTTGATGCCTTGGTCACTGACGTTGGTGGCGAAGAGAACACCGAGCGCATAGCTCAATGAATCGTTGTTGTTTTCCATTTCGGAGTTAGGGGTGTTTTGGCCATTGACAGCACAACCGGTCCAAGCAAAAGGTGCGAGAAAGGTGAGGGCCGCCAAGAAAAGGGCGAAAGGTTGGTTTTTGTTCATGTTGTGATTTTTGAAGGCCGAGTAAAAACAAACTCAGTCTCATTCGATAATTCGACATTAAAGTGATATCCGGCTTCATCAAAGGCTTGAAGTCCGGCCACTTCTGTGATTCTGTTTTTGACAATAAAGGAGGCCATCTTCCCTCGGGCATGCTTGGCGTAAGTGCCAATCATTTTGAAGCTTCCTTGTTTCTCTTCTTTGAAAGAGCAAGTCACCACCGTTGATTTTTGGGATCCCAACTTCAAGGCTTTGGCATATTCAACGCTCGCAAGATTGACAATTGGGCCACCATCCGCATCTTCATTGAGGTGCTGAGCCAGCGTTTCGCCCCAGTGATTGTAAAGGCTCTTTCCTCCTTTCGGCCCCCAAGGGGTGCCCATTTCCAACCGGTATTCTTGAACCAAGTCCAATGGACGCAACAAACCATACAGTCCACTGATGATGCGCAATGTCTGTTGTGCGAAATCATAGTCAGGTGCATTCCATCGCTCCGCGCCCAGGGCACGGTAAACGTCTCCGTGAAAAGAGAGCACCGCAAGCCCTGAATTTCCAGGGTGAAAAGGCGGAGACCAATTCAAATGCCTCGCGGCTGTTTCCTCAGCCAGATTCGAGCTAATGTGCATGCGCTCTGAAAGTTCACCGGGAGACCAAGCACTGAGCTCGGACATAATGGACTCTGCTTCCTTTAAAAATAGAGGCTGACTGGCGCCAGCTTCAGGGCTCAGTTCTTCCTTGCGGAAGGTTTTGGCTGGTGACAAAAGCACGCGCATGAAGCCGCGAAAATAAGCAACCCATTCGCGGCAGCACAGTTCGAATCTCGTTGTGTGCTATTTTTCTTCTCAATCAGCCATGGCCAGAATTCAACATCCCCTTCTGGGCTTTCGATTCTGCGCATTTTGATGGCAGGTGATTCAATGAAATCAAACCTAAATTGAACCCATGAACCAAAATTTCGCCTTTGCGCTCAGGCCTGCTTTTATTCTGTGTGGACTGTTTGGCATGAATCCCGTCATGGGTGCTCAAACTTGCCCTGAAGGTGAGCTTCCTTTTTCCATGCACATCTATACCGATGCATGGGGTTATGAGATGTATTGGGAACTGACGGCAGAAGGAGACGCTTGTGGCACTCAGGCTATGTACTGGGGCGGAAATGCAGAAGGCGTGGGGTGTGATGGGGAGGGCATCATGGGTGCTGAGGAGGGCAGTTACGCCTCCAATGCGACCTTGATTTTAGATACGCTTTGTGCGGTACCAGGCGCGCTTGTGTCGCTTCACCATGTAGACGATTTTGGAGATGGGGGAACATATTTTGAGGTCTACACTGCGGGCGCATTGAATCACGGTTTTCAAGGCACAGGTGACGGCGATGTTTGGACATTCAATCCTTTTGAAGCTTCCGGTCCGGCATACGATTCCCCGTGTGCTGCCTTGGACATCGAAGTCGATGGCCCCATGGTTCTGCTGCAGAATGACAGTTGCGGTGCAGCATTTGGCGAGCCTGGGCCCCCGGTTCTTGGCTGTCAAACGTATGGAGGCTGGTGCGAAGGAGGTGTGGCCCATTCCGCGTGGTTGAGTTTTACGGCAACCGAATCAAATTGCTACATCTCGGCGTGCACGGACACCACCAATTTCGACACGCAATTGGCGCTTTGGCAGGTTACGGACTGTGCAGATTTTGACACGTACACCTTGATCAGCGCAAACGACGACATTCCCGGTGGTTGTGGTCCCGGAAATGTATACGCCAGTGGCATGTGGACGGGTTGTCTCAATGTTGGTGAGACGTATTGGATTCAACTGGATGGATATTATGGATCGCTGGGGATCGCAGGTGTGACCATTGTCTCCTCCGACGAAGAGGTGAGTGTGTCGTCTAGCAATGGAGGTTTGGACTGCGCGTTGGGGAAGGAGGAAGAACCCGATGGAAACATCGTGCTCAATGTGGCGGGTTCCGGGAGCGATTATGTGACCACATGGGTGGGGCCAAATGGCTTTAGCGGAGAAGGACAGCAGTTATCTGGAATCGGCGGAGGAACATACTCTTGTGTGATCCTCACGAGTTGTGGAAGCAGTTTGGTTCATACGGTCACCTTAACTGACCCCACGCCGATTTCGCTGGATTTAGAATTGATCGGGCCAGATTGTCCGGAGCAAGCCAATGGAGAGGCATTTCTTTCGGCAACAGGAGGCAATGCACCTTACGAAATTGAGTGGTTTGGGGATCAAGGAACACTGGGAGAAGGAGAGATGATCACGGGCTTGGGTGAAGGGAATTACACGGTTGAATTGGAAGATGGCAATGGGTGTGCCACGACGCTGCCATTTTTATTGACTGCGGATGAGGAGACATTTTCTTTCAGTTTGGGGGCAGATACCACCATCTGTGAAGAGGAGAGCCTGATTTTGTCCGCTCCTGCGGGATTGACATATCTATGGAGCAATGGCAGTGTCGATCAATTCATTGTGTTCAATGGTGCGGACCTTGGTCCAGGGACATACCCCATTATCGTCGAAGCGGCGAATGAATTGGGCTGCAGCCATGCCGACGCAATTTTCATCACCGTATTTGATTGTACCACGGGTATAGAGGGGCTCCGCGAAGAAGGCGCGATTCAAGTGGCGCCGAACCCGGCACAAAGGGGGCAATCTTGGGCCATTGAAGCCGATGTGTTTTCTGAGGCGAATGTGACCTGGAATCTACTCGATGGTCAAGGACGGTTGGCCAAGACTGGTCTGCACATGGCAGGGTCAGGCAAACGCATCCAGGTCCCTGCTGATGGACTCGAATCAGGCCAGTACATGCTTCTCTTTCCGGAAACTGGGGCCAAAGTCAGGTTGATTCGCCAGTGAGGTTGGACCTTTGACATCCATGAAACGAGAAGTTGACCTCCGAAGCGACACGGTGACGCGCCCCACTGCGGGCATGATGAACGCCATGATGTCGGCACCCACCGGAGACGATGTATATGGGGAAGACCCCACTGTGAATCGCCTTGAATCGCTTCTTGCAGAGCGGTTTGGCCATGAGGCTGGGTTGTTTTGCCCTTCTGGAACAATGGCCAATCAGATCGCCATCAACGTGCACACTTCTCCTGGAGATGAAGTGGTGTGTCACCGATTGAGCCATGTTTACAATTACGAGGGAGGGGGGATTGCAAGAAACAGCGGGGCCAGTGTAAGGCTGGTGGATGCGCCCAATGGCGCCATTCCTGGGGCAACCATCCGTGCGGAAGTGAATCCTCAGGACAGTCACTTTGCCCGAACATCCTTGATTTGCGTGGAAGACACAGTGAACAAAGGAGGGGGTGCTGTTCAGTCGACATCGACCCTCGATGAAGGTGCCGCAGCATGTGAGGAAGTGGGCTTGCCATTCCACCTTGATGGGGCCAGAGCGTGGAATGCACTGCGCGAAACTGGAGAGGATTGGACGACATACGGACGTCGGTTCCACAGCATTTCACTTTGCCTGTCTAAAGGCCTGGGTACACCTGTAGGGTCCGTCCTTTTGGGGTCGAAGTCGTTCATCGAAGAAGCCCATCGCACGCGGAAAGTCATGGGTGGAGGAATGCGGCAAGTCGGCCTTTTGGCTGCAGCGGGGCTGTACGCGCTCGATCATCACTTTGACCGCTTGGCAGAGGACCATCGCAGGGCCAAAGAGATAGGGGTACAGCTGGCTGCTCATCCGCAGGTGGAGTCTGTGGCTCCTGTTGAGACCAACATTGTGATTGCGACACTGGTCGATGGCCGCACAGCAGAGGAGCTTGTTGCACAACAGAAAGAAAAGGGGGTGTTGTGTTCTGCATTTGGACCAGGCAAGGTCCGCTGGGTAACCCACCTTGATGCGGATGACCAAGACATTCAAGTCGTCTTGAAGGCGATTGAAGATTGGCGCTGATCCTCTGTCTGTGACTCGCTGTTGCGGGTTATTTTTCCGGCATGTTCGCAAACTTGTCGATTTCTCAGGTCCGCCGCCGGGCCGCCATGGCGTTTCTGATTTTACTGCTCGCTCCCGGTGCCCGCGCCACGGAGGGAATGTGGATTCCCGCGCTGCTGCGCGCAGTGGAAGGGGACATGCAAGACATGGGCCTCAAGCTCAGTGCCGAGGATATTTATTCAATCAACCGCAGTTCTCTCAAGGATGCGATTGTTCAATTTGGTGGAGGATGCACGGCCAGTTTGATTTCAGACGAAGGGCTGCTCTTGACCAATCACCACTGTGGATATGGACAAATCCAGTCTCACAGCAGCTTGGAACGGGACATTTTGAAAGATGGGTTTTGGGCCATGTCGAAAGAAGAGGAGCTCATGAATGCCGGACTCACGGCCATGTTCATTGAGCGAATTGATGACGTGACGGACGCCATTCAATCGGCACGGGCGCAAGGAGAAGAAGCAGAACGGGCCATGCGGGCTTCATTGGTCGATCAGGCAATCGAAGGGACCGACTTTGAAGCGGTTGTCCGAGACTTCCTCTATGGGAATCAGAGCTTTTTGATTGTGACCCGGACCTACACGGACGTTCGCTTGGTTGGCGCGCCACCAAGTGCCATTGGTAAATACGGGGGGGACACCGACAATTGGGTGTGGCCGCGCCACACTGGAGACTTCTCGCTGTTTCGGATTTACAGCGCACCGGATGGCACGCCCGCAGCGCCAAGTGCCGAGAACATCCCGTTTGCTCCAAAGCATCACCTTCCCGTGTCCATGCACGGTGTCGAAGAGGGAGATTTCACTATGGTTTTTGGTTTTCCAGGGCGCACCGAGAGGTACATCCCTGCGGCCCAAGTAGAGCACTTGATTGAGGTATTGAACCCCACCCGAATTCGCATGCGTACAGCCAGTTTGGACATCATCAATTCGGCCATGCGCGCCGATGATGCCACTCGGATTGCTTATGCAGCCAAGCAAAGTCGAATTGCAAATGCATGGAAAAAGTGGATCGGGCAGAACGAAGGTTTGATTGATTTTGGCGCGGTTCAGGAAAAGCGCCAAGCCCAGTTGGATTTTGCCCGTGAAGTGGTGAGGCAGGATTTGACGGAATTCACCACGGTAGTTGGGGATTTGACGAAAAACTTTGATGCCCTCCGTCCATACCTGGAAGCGAGGTCCTTGTTCATCGAGTGGTTTTATTACGGCCCCGAGTTGCTCCGATGGGCAGACGGTGTTGGAGACGTGTTTTCTATGGCTGGCGACAAGTCCGTCAGCGACAGTGCCTTTGCAGCAAGAGCTGCAGAAGTCTTGGTCGAGGCGGAGGCCTTTTACGCCGATTATGACGCTGATGTGGACCGACATGTGTTTGCCGCAGTTTTCCCACTTTACATGGATGCCATGCCAGATGGGTTCGCTCCGGAGGTGGCCAAAGAGGGCGCACTGTCGTCCACAAGCACAGATCTGGCCGATGACCTATACGGCCAGTCGATATTGGACAATGGAGATGTGTTCATGGATTTGCTCAAGTCAACGGACCGAAAAGGACTCAAGAAAAGGGCAAAGGACCCGGCGATTCGTTGGGCAACCGAGACCAGCGACGGCTACTGGGGCAAGGTGCGCAAGGAGTATGGACGATTGATGGGGGAGATGGACGCCAACATGGGACTTTATCTGCGGGGAATGCAGACGGTTTATCCGGAACGCACTTTTTGGCCAGATGCCAACAGCACGCTTCGGTTGACCTATGGTCGGATGGAGGGAAGTGAGCCGCGCGATGCGGTCACGTACAAGCCTTACACCACGGCCAAGGGCGTATTGGACAAGTACATTCCAGGTGACGCTGAATTTGATTTACCGGAAGCCTTGGCCGACCAGCTAAAAATGAAGGAGTATGGTCCTTATGCCGACAGCAATGGAGACCTTAGGGTGTGCTTCCTCGGTTCCAATCACACAACGGGAGGAAATTCAGGGTCGCCTGCGATCAATGGGACTGGCGATTTGATTGGGCTCAATTTTGACCGGACATGGGAAAGCACGATGAGCGATGTTCGGTTCGACGCCGATCGCTGTCGCAACATCATGGTCGACATCCGCTACGTTCTTTGGGTCACCGACATTTATGCCGGGGCCACACACTTGGTGCAGGAGATGACCCTCACGGAAAGGGACCCAAACAACATCAGTCCTGATTGGCGGCCATTTGGAACGGGGACCGGAATGGGACGCGGATACAGTCAGGACGAGGGCGAACTTCGTGAAGAATTCCGTCGCAAGTCTTTGGAGAAAATGAAAGAGCGCCGCCAGAGAATGGAGGCGAAGAAAGGGGAGTGAGCCTTTGGGCTCTCTTTATCCCATGAAGTAGATGGCCGCAATGACGAGGGCAAAAAGGAAAAGGGCAAAAACGACGGGGCCTCCGATTTCGTTTTGCTTGGCTTCGTCGTGGTCGTGATCGTGTCCCATGTGGATGCGCTTAGAATGCGAGCGCAAAAATAAGCAACCCTTTCGCCTCAGCACAGTTTCAATCTTGTTGGACGTGAAGTTTTCTTCTTCCCCAGTCCTTTTAGGTTGGGAAGCGCTTCTTTTTGAGGAGACAATCTGTGTGATTCCCAGCACGGATGAGCCAAACGAATCGGACTTAAATTGATCCCATGAACCGAATTTTTCTGGTTGCCTGCTTTTCTTTTTTCTCGGGGTTTTCCGCCGTCGCTCAAGTGGCATGTGCCGATGGGGAACACTCGCTAGAAGTGTTGGTTTCTCCAGACGCATGGCCTCAAGAGATGTCTTTTGAGCTCACCAATGCTTCGGGAACATTGCTTTTGGATCAAGACGTAGAGAATGGACAAGACACGTCATGGACGTTTTGTGTCGACACAGCGGATTGGTCGCCTTGTATGCTGTTCAGAATGAATGACAGTTATGGCGATGGATTGAACTCAGGTGCCTACTACCAGCTTTGGTTCAATGGAAACCTTCTTGTGGAAGGAAGCGGCAATTATGGCTATGGTCAAAATCACCCAATTGATTGTCCTCCGGGTTGGACCTGTGTCGATCCGTTGCTTCTCACAGAGGCAGATTACGGAACGGTCTCAGCTGCGGACAACGCACAGTGGTGGACGTTCACGCCGCCCAGCAACGGCATGTATTCATTGACGAGTTGCGGTTCGGGTTGTGACACCCGGTTGTGGATCTACGATTACTGCAACATGAACAACTTTGACGACACCAACGAAGGGTCCATCTATTATGATGACAACCAAGGTGGGTGCGATGACAATGTGGAGAGTGCTCAGTTGTCTGTGCTGCTGGAAGGGGGCGTCACGTATTGGATTCGATTCGCGGACTTGAGTGCGGAAGGCGAGGGCTGTGGAGCCTTTGATTGGATGCTGGATTATGTAGGACCACCTGAGGGCTGCACAGATGATACCGCGTGCAACTTCAATCCGGCGGCCGAGTTCGACAATGGCAGTTGTATTTATCCGGGAGATCCCCTGTGCACAGGACCGGATTTGATGGTGTTGGAAAGTGCCATCGAGAACAGCCTACAGGCAGAGACCATGACGGTGGATGAAGACAATTGCTACATCGTAGAGGGGTGCTTGAATGGCTACGGAGAGCGAGAGTTGGTGCGTTTTACGACTTGGATCAAAAACATAGGAGACCTCGACTACTATATCGGAACCACGGCCGAAACCGATTCAACCCAGCAATTCGAGTGGGGTGACTGCCACAACCACTGGCATTACAAGGGCTATGCGAAATACGACTTGTTTACCATGGACGGTCAGATGTTGCCCATCGGATTCAAGAATGGGTTCTGCGTGATGGATTTGGAATGTGGCGACGGAGGCACGGCTCAATACGGGTGTTCCAACATGGGCATCAGTGCGCACTGCGGCGACATTTACGGTGCGGGATTGTCTTGTCAATGGATTGACGTGACCGGCATCGCTGACGGGGTCTATCACCTTGTTGTGCGGGTGAACTGGGATTACAGTCCTGACGCGCTTGGACGTCAAGAGAATGACTATGAAAACAACTGGGGTGTGGTTTGCATTCAGATGGACCGCAGTTCAGGGGAACTTGAAGTGGCGGTTTGGGACGATTGCACTCAACTGGTGGATTGTACCGGAGAGCCATATGGAACGGCCCAAATGGACTGCAATGGGGATTGCGGGGGCACGGCCTTGATGGGAGACTTGGATCTGGATTCGGATCAGGATTTGACCGATGCAGAGGCATACGTAAACGGGATATTGGGCAACGACTTGACCGCGGCCGCATGCAACGATTTGGATCAAGATGGGGACTTGACGGTTTCTGATGCGGCTTTGATGGCCCGCTGTCAGTTTTGGGACATAGCCCATGAGAGCCCCGACAGTGCAAGTTTTCACGACAAGTGCCAATTTCCCGCGCCGCACATCGTGAATCCCTACGACAGTGTATGGTTCAAGCTGGGGGAAGTCAATTGGGACCAGGGTTTTTTCGATGTGGAGGTGCTCAACCCACACAATCGCATTTTGGGTTATCAATTCGATGTAAGCTGTGGCATTCAGCAGGCCGTGAGCTTGGTGGACCCGCTGGAGTACAGCATTCAACCCGAGCATGCCCTCGGAGGCAACACTTTGATTGGCCTGAGTTATCAGAACACATCTATGTCCAAGCATTATGAATGGTCTTCACTGTGCCGGATTTATTGGACGGAAGCCCCAGAGACAGAGTTGTGCATTCAGGAGGTCACCGAGGTGGTGAACAGCATGTACCAAAATGCGGTACCCTATCTCTTGGACCCTTGCGCCACGGTGAATGGTGTTGGAGGCGTTGTTTCTGGAGCGAGCTTAACAGCGAGTCCAAATCCGGTTCAAAGTGGTGAGCCATTGTGGCTGACATTCTCTGGTGGGTCTTTAGATGGCGCCTCCGTACAATGGCTGGACCTCACGGGCCGGATGATTGCCACTGAACGCTGGGTTGGCGGCAGCAACATGTCGCTGTCAACCGGGGGTTTGGCGCCCGGCGCCTATCTCGTTCAAGTGCGAAGGCCTGCGGTCAATGGGGCTGTTTTGAAGCACACCCGCAGGGTCACTGTGCGCTAAGGGCTTTCCTCTTTTCTCGGTTTCCCGACAAGGTGTTGGCGGTCACGGCTGCCAGCACAATGACGATGCCCACCAGTGCCCAGCCTGAAACGACCTCACCAAAGACCAGGTTGGCCATGCCCAAAGCCAGTATGGCACCGAAGTATTTAAAGGGCATGACCCGGGCTGCATCTTCTAGGTGCAGGGCCTTGGTCATGGAGACTTGAGCAACCAAAGACAATGCGCCAATGCCAATGGCCATGCCCCAGTCGGAAAGGGACATGGGGTGCCATGTGGCCAGACTCCAACTGCCCATAATGGGGGTGGCGAGCAAGTGGAAGTACGTCACGATGCCAACTGCACTGTCGGTTTCGCGGCATTTGATGGTGGCCAAATAAGCCAGCGCCGCCAGCGCGGCGCTTCCCAAACCCATGAAGAGGTACAGCCAAGACACCCTTGCGTCGAACCCTTTGACCATTAAGATTCCGCCAAATGCGGCGGCAAAAAAGAGCCAACGGTGGGGCTTGATGCGCTGTCCGTCAAACAGCATGGCCAGCAAAATGGTGAAAATGGGGGAGAGGTATTGGATCACCGTTGCGCTCGCGAGCGGAATGTGCCGGATGGTGTGAAAGAAGAGGGTGAGGGCCACCATGCCAGATAGTCCGCGGACCACAAGCCATTTGCGGTTGTTCCCCATCAATGGCGCACCCGCCTTCCAAAGCCAAAAGGCACAGAAGACCAAGCTAATGGCGCTGCGCAGAAAGACCAGTTGCTGCGTAGGCAAGAAGGCCAATGCCTTCACCAGCAAGTTGGCCGACGTATACAGCACCACAGATTGGAGCATGAGGAGGAGGCCGCGGGACATGTTGGGAGGGTGCTGGTTATGTGCCTTGGAAGCGTTTGCGGCGCAAAATGTTGGCCAATGTCCATCCCAGACCACCTGCGGGCAGATAACCGGCCAAATCAAGGCTCCATGCCCACCAAGGTTGATCCGGTGTCATGGCGGCCATTAAAATGCCGCCGATCATAACCAGGCCGGCGACCAGCATCGGAACCAAGGCCTTTTGATTGGAGGTTAGGCAAGCAGCGACAAACGCCCCCCAAAATGCGCCGCTCCAGTGGGACAGGATGGGTCCGGCAAAATGAAGGGGTTCCATGGCGGCAATCATGGGCGCATAGAGGGCTTGGATTTCCGCCATTGTGGCGCCGTCAGGCGGTGCAGGCAATGTTGGCGCACCCGTTAAGTTCGCCAGGGGCTTTAAGAGAAGCATGTTGGCCGGCATGCTCACGACAGCGCCAGCCAGGCCTGCCAAAATGTTGCGCAGTAGGGGATTCATTTGGTGTTGGTTGTCGGCGTTGCGGGCAGCGCCGTGGCCGTGGCCATGATGTGATCTCTGTAGGCTTGCTGAAGCTGGCGGGTCAGGGGGCCTTTCTCTCCGCCGGCAATGCGGCGGCCATCGACCTCAACCACATGAGCCAGAGCCCCCATTGTTCCGGTAGTGAAGGCCTCATCGGCGGTATAGAATTCGGTCAAAGTCAGGTTGGTCTCTCGCGCCCGGATTCCGGCAGCTTGTGCAGCGTCCAAAACAAATTGGCGGGTAAGACCGGGCAGGCAGGCGTGGGCAAAAGGGGTCAACAGTTCGCCTTTCCGGACCAAAAAGAGGTTCGTTGCATTCGTTTCAGCCAAAAACCCGCGGTCGTCCAGCATCACCGCGTCGTCCATGCCTGCCACATTGGCTTCGATTTTGGCAAGAATGTTGTTCAGCAGGTTGTTGTGGTGGATGTGGCTGTCCAAGAATTGAGGGCTGTTTCGTCGGATGGTGCTGGTGATCAAACGAATGCCTTCATCCCCATATACCATGCCCTTGTATTCTGGCACGATGATGAGGGTCGGTCCGTGGACATTCAAACGTGGGTCCATGCCGCTCGTAGACTTTCTCCCGCGCGTGAGGGTGATGCGACAGTGAACCCCGTCGCGCATGTCATTGGCCTTTAGGGTCTCGAAAATGGCGGACCTGACCGATGCGCGCTTGGGGATGTCTGAGAAAGCCAATGCGTGCGCAGAATCTAGGAGTCGATCCAAGTGCGCCTCGAGCTGTATGGCATGGCCTTTGGTGATGCGGAGCCCTTCCCAAACAGCGTCACCCCCTTGAACGACACTGTCCAAGACATGGACCTTGGCTTGATGGCGTTCAACAAGGCCGTCAACCCAACAATAGGTTTTGGCGTTGCGGGGATCGGGTTGGTTGTATTTGGCCATCAGAGTGCGCGTTCGAGGAGTGCATGATAAGCGCCCAAACAGGCTCCATGCAATTCCAATAGGTGTTCAGGAACAAGGTGTGTTTTCACGGGGCGTGCCTCCCATCCAGTGGAGGCATGCACCCCCTTGTACCACCAAGGCGCCCAAGGGCCGTCTTCTGCCCGTGCGCCCGGTTCCCAGGCCATCATGCCGGGCTCCCATGGAAGGCCGAGGGTGCTGCACAATGCTTCTAGAATGTGCTCGGGAGAAGCCTGCAGCTTGTCACTGCAAACGACCACCGGGGGGGTTCCTGCGGCATCGAGTGATTGAAGCAGTTCAAGTTGACTAGCATAACCGAGGTCCAACATAGAGGGGCTTTCAATGTGTGCGCTGTAGGAGGACATCACCGCAGCTGGGTTGCGGAACAGGATCACATGACGGTGCCCCTTGAATGCGGTCCAAGGAATCCCATGAATGTGGTTGGCCATGTGTTTGCAAAACAGAGTTTGGCCTTCTGATTGCTCTTCTTTGGTGGGCTTCATAAAGTCCAAAACACCTTCAACAGTGCATGGACGCGCAGAGAGTGTGGCTTCTCGACATGGCCGTTGGGCTCCAGTATGGCGCAGGAAATGGCCGTAAAGCGGCTCGTCCAGTACGCGTGTATCGGAACGTTGCGCAAAGCTGTACATGAGGGCTGTGCTCATGGATCTCGGTCCGGACCAAAGGGAAACGACCACAGGTTGGGAATTACATGTTTCGGCGATAGGCACCGCCGACCTCGAACATGGCTTCGGTCAGTTGCCCCAACGAGCAGAACTTCACCGCCTCCATCAATTCGGAGAAGAGGTTTCCGTGTTGGACGGCAATGTCTCTAACCTGCAGCAATGCAGCCTCTGTTTGTGCACTGTGTGCAGAATGAAGCGCCGCGAGTCCATCGATTTGCCCTTCTTTTTCCTCGGGTGTTGCGCGAATGACTTCACCAGGGACCAGGGTAGGAGAACCTTCTTTCGAGAGGAAGGTGTTTACGCCAATGATGGGATATTCCCCGTTGTGCTTCAAGGTCTCGTAGTGCAGTGATTCCTCCTGAATTCGACTGCGCTGGTACATGGTTTCCATGGCACCCAACACCCCGCCCCGTTCTGTGAGGCGATCGAATTCGGTCATGACGGCCTCTTCGACCAAGTCCGTGAGTTCTTCTATGATGAAGGAGCCTTGAAGCGGATTTTCATTTTTGGCCAAACCGAGCTCGCGGTTGATGATGAGCTGTATGGCAATGGCGCGCCGCACACTGGCTTCTGTCGGAGTGGTAATGGCCTCGTCGAATGCGTTGGTATGCAGGGAATTACAGTTGTCGTAGATGGCGTAGAGGGCCTGCAGTGTGGTCCGAATGTCGTTGAAGTCAATTTCTTGAGCGTGCAATGATCGGCCGCTGGTTTGAATGTGATACTTGAGTTTTTGGGCGCGTTCATCTGCACCGTATTTGCGGTCCATGGCTTTGGCCCAAATTCGACGTGCCACGCGACCAATGACCGCGTATTCAGGGTCTATTCCGTTGGAGAAAAAGAAGCTCAGGTTGGGGCCGAAAGCATTGATGTCCATGCCACGGCTGAGATAGTACTCCACATAGGTGAAGCCGTTGGCCAAGGTGAACGCCAATTGCGTAATGGGATTGGCACCCGCTTCTGCGATGTGATAGCCGGAAATGGAGACGGAGTAAAAATTCCGCACGCCATGGTCAATGAAGTAGGCCTGAACATCTCCCATGAGACGCAAAGCGAATTCGGTGGAGAAGATGCACGTATTCTGAGCTTGATCTTCTTTGAGAATGTCGGCTTGGACAGTGCCCCGAACTTGAGAAAGTGCCTCTGCGGCCAATGTCGCGTAGGTCTCCGGATCGAGAACTTCATCGCCTGTGCAGCCCAGTAGCAACAGACCGAGTCCGTCATTGCCCTCTGGAAGGTCACCTCGATACAGGGGGCGCACCAATCCGTTGTCTTCCCAGCGGGACCGAAGAAGGGTTTCCACCTTTGCCTCGAGTCCGTGCTCCTGAATGTGCTTTTCACAGCGCTGGTCAATGGCGGCATTCAAGAAGAAGGCCAACACCATGGGGGCTGGGCCGTTGATCGTCATGGACACACTCGTAGAGGGGTCACACAAATCAAAGCCACTGTACAGTCGTTTGGCGTCATCCAAGGAGCACACGCTCACACCGGAATTGCCCACCTTTCCATGGATGTCCGGACGAAGATCTGGATCCCGGCCATAGAGCGTCACGGAGTCGAAGGCCGTTGAGAGTCGCTTGGCGGGCATGTCGCCAGAAACGTAATGGAAGCGTCGGTTCGTTCGTTCTGGACCTCCTTCACCGGCAAACATGCGGGTGGGGTCTTCTCCTTGGCGCTTGAACGGATAGATGCCGGCCGTGAAAGGGAAGTATCCCGGAAGGTTCTCCTGAAGACTCCACCGAAGCAAATCTGTCCAGCCTTTGAGGCGAGGGACACTCACTTTTGGGATGTCCTGGTGACTCAGGCTCTTTGTGGTTGTGGGGATGCGAATCTCCTTTCCCCGGACTTCAAAAATGTAGTCTTCTGCCTTGTAACGACTGGCTTCGTCTGGCCAGCTCTCCAGCCAGTGCAAGTTTTTTGGATCCAAGTCTCGGGCGAGGGAAGCCTCGTGCTCAGCCAGCACTTCGGCGGCTTTTGGGTCGCTGACTTCATTTCGAGTCATGCGCAGTGCTTGGAGCCTGCCAGCAATTTCTGATTGCTTTTGTGTCCAGTCGTTGTACGCTCGGATTCCATCTGCGATTTCGCTCAAGTAGCGCGTTCTCTTCGGTGGAATGACATGCACTTTCTCGCTTTCACCGGCATTTTCGCCAAATGTGCTTTCTAATGCAGCCCCGGTTTTCTCGGCCAAGGCATTCATGAGGGTGCGGTAAAGGCGATGCGTGCCGGGGTCGTTAAACTGGGAAGCGATTGTCCCGAAAATGGGCAGGCTGTCGTCCTGTGCATCCCAGAGTTCATGGTTGCGCTTGTATTGCTTGCGAACGTCTCGCAAGGCATCGGCACCACCGCGCTTGTCAAACTTGTTGATGGCGACCACGTCTGCGAAATCGAGCATGTCGATTTTTTCGAGCTGTGTGGCGGCACCAAATTCTGGTGTCATCACATAAAGTGCCACATCGCTGTGGTCCATGATCTCCGTGTCGCTTTGTCCAATTCCGGAAGTCTCCAATACGATGAGGTCAAATTTTGAAGCCTTCAAAATGTCCAGGGCATCGCCGACATGACGGCTCAAGGCCAAGTTGGATTGTCGTGTTGCCAAGGAGCGCATGTAGACCCGGTCCGAGGCGATGGCGTTCATCCGGATTCGGTCTCCCAAAAGCGCTCCGCCTGTCTTCCGCTTTGAGGGGTCAACCGAAACGATGGCCATGGTCTTGTCCCCGGAGTCCAATAGGAATCTGCGGACCAACTCGTCGACCAAAGAGCTCTTTCCTGCGCCACCAGTGCCGGTGATGCCAAGAACAGGAACTTCGGAGGTTTGCGCCCCGCTGCGGATGACGTCCAAGATGTCGGCGTAGGCACTTGAGTTGACTTCAGCGGCGCTGATCAGCCGTGCCACATCACCTGCCTGTTTTTCGGGCAAACGGTCTGCTTCTCCTGTGGGTTTTCCCACCACGGGAAAGTCGCAACGTCGAATCAGATCATCAATCATTCCCTGAAGGCCCAATTCGCGGCCATCGTCAGGGTGGTAAATGCGTTCTATGCCATAGGCTTGAAGCTCCGCAATTTCTTCGGGCAGTATGGTGCCACCTCCACCACCAAAGATTCGGATGTGTCCAGCTCCCCGCTCGTCAAGAAGGTCCTTCATGTATTTGAAGTACTCCATGTGACCTCCTTGGTAGGACGTCATGGCAATCGCTTGTGCGTCTTCCTCGATGGCGCAGTTGACCACTTCGTCTACGGACCTGTCATGGCCCAAGTGGATGATCTCGCAACCCGATCGCTGCAGGATGCGGCGCATGATGTTGATGGCAGCATCATGACCGTCAAAAAGCGATGCCGCAGTGACGATTCGAATGGGGTGGCCAGAGCGTTTGGCGTCAACCTTTGGGGCGTCGGATGTAGGTGTGGTTTCCATGCGCGTTTCAATGGAGCGCCACAAAGGTAATCTTCGTTACCTGCCTGTCACTTGGGTTCGGAAACGGTTGTCTTGTGCCCTCATTGACAGGGTTCACCAAAGAGGCCGAGCATGATGAGCAAGTCATTGACGCCTACAAAGCCATCCGAGTCCACATCGGCAGGCCCGCAGTCAGTGTCACAACCGAACACCCCAAGGGCTGTGAGCAAATCACCCACGTCCCTGAGTCCATTGTCGTTCACGTCTCCGAGACAGAATGTCCCCGGAATCACACATCCGCCGCCGACAGCCGAGACGTTGTGTCGGTCATGGTTGGTGACTTCTGCGTTTTCAAGGAGGCACAATTCGGCTGTCGCTTGACTAAAATTCACGCGAAAAAGAGGCTGTGGTAGCGTGCTTTTGGTGATCAGGCTGTCTTGCAATGCGACACCAAAAGCGAAGCCATCTGGCGAAAGATGAAAGAGGTGATGGTATCCGGTGGTGTCAAAAAGCGGAGTCAAATCACTGAATTGAGCGCCGTTCAATTGCAATGACCACCCGCTCAGCCAGGTGTTCGGGTTGTGCACGTAGATGTCCACATGGCTGGAATCCTCGTGGGGAAGAATCAAGGAGAACTGAACCTGTTCATCGGGCACCAAGAGGGGCCCATTCCAATCACAGTGGTTCTCCACGCCATTGTCGCCAAGGTGATCATGTCCATAATGGGCGCAATCCGCAGAGAGCGCCAGATCCGTCACCGTCAGTTCGCCGTCTGCATTCAAGTCAACGCAAGGAGAGTCGCTGGTCTCTTCTTCCATCAAAAGTTGCGCATAGATCAGAGGGTCGGCAGCATCCACTTCGCCACTCATGTCCACATCTCCCTTGACCAAGAACCCGGGGCAGTTCCCTGCGCAATCGGGTTCGGCTGTCCCGTATGGGTGTCCAATGCAGTCTGTAGGAACAGGGCAGTCCTGGTACTTGGCGAAGTTGGTCGCATTGCCATCGGCGTCTCTTTCGAAGGAGAAGCACACAGCCACTGCATTGTTGGCATAGGAAAGCTCAAAGCTGCCATTGGCATCCGGACTGTAGTCCCAATTCACGCGGATCACCAGCGTGTAATCTCCACCAGGTAAGTCTGTGATGTCCACCCATTGGCAGTCGAGGAACCTGGAATAGATGTCCTGGCATCCTGCTGTGATGCCCATGTTGGAACAGGTGTATTTGGTAGGGCCGCCGCCATAATTGCAGCTTCCAAGGTCCATGATGCAGAAGCCATTTTTGAAACCAATGGTGGGAAGGGGAGACCCGCCAGAGGTGTAGAGTGCGTATTCCGCGTATCCCTCGTAGTGATAGTGGTTGTGGCACGCATCCCACTCGAACTGTTCTGGATTGTCTGAAGGTGCTCCGATGAAATAATCTTCAGTGCCAATGTTGGCGATTTCGGTATCGAAGCGCACAATTTCTCGGGTTCCATAGCCTTGGAGACACCCTTCTTCAATCATGCAGCCGTCGGAGCTGCTTTCGGTTGTGTATTCCAACGTACTGAATGCCCGGGGGCCATTGATGATCAGGTCTGGCCCGATGTTGGGACACTCGGGATCTCCGATGAGGTAGCAGGTGTCCGGGTCTGTTGCAATGGGCAGGTAATTGCAAGCTTCGATGTTCATGCATCCGGGAATGCCGCCGAGATAGCTCGCCTCAAAGGAGACGCCATCGCTTCCATCGGTGCAACCTCCTTCAATGTGGATGTAAATGGTTTGGCCGCTGGTGAGAAGAGGTGTGACCACACTTTGCATGCCGCAGTCGTTATCGGACATGGTGATGAACGCCTCGGAAGAGGATTCAAAAACAGCCATGTCACAATAATCATAGAGGTGAATGCGGGTATCGCAAGGGGTCA
>Ga0115008_10001084_pt1 | contig 21684 bp, 23 predicted proteins | sample FraStrMetagenome_FD_87164 | JGI IMG/M metagenome (GOLD analysis project Ga0115008, IMG submission 87164) | Marine eukaryotic phytoplankton communities from Arctic Ocean - Fram Strait ARC3M Metagenome | ecosystem: Environmental > Aquatic > Marine > Oceanic | place: Fram Strait | collected...
CTATAGAGTACGTATATTATAACTTAAAGTAACTTAAAGTTTCTAGATCGAAAATATTTATGGATATTTTGAACTGGTACAGAAGGAAGAAGCCTGTGGGAAGCTTCTGGGAAGTCCGTAGCTCTCTGGGATGCTTTTGGGAAGAAATTTGGGAAATAATCTCATTCTAGAGACTTTTTTCTAATCATTTTTTTTATTGAAAACTTTATTCTTATCTATGACCAGGAAGTCCGCGAGAAGAGTTCCGGGAAAGAAAAAAAAAGAAAAGCAGTGACCAGAAGTTCTGGTCCAGAGCTACTAGAAATTATCAAAATGTGAAAAATTAATAATTGGTAAAGTTCTTCATTTATTTAGTCACTTTTAGAATAAAAACTTGTTAATCTTGCGTTACTTCCGGATCTGTCACGATTTCTATTTGCTCCTCTCTTCTGACCTTTGATGACGGTGATCGAAGAGGTGAGACAATTCAGCCCTCCCACCGAAGAGGTTACATCTAACTTTCTCACAGAATCAGTCTTCAGTCTTTACTGCAACTTTTCATTTGGAGAATTTATAATTCCTCCCTCAAGTTCGGTCGGAAAACTTATCATATTGTTGATCTGGATTTTTTTGTTTTATTCATACAATAATTTTAGTTCAGCTGAATAACGATGCATTCGCGGCAATGAATTTTCATTTTCATTTTAAAATATGAATCAATGAATTAAAAAAGCGAAGTAAGTAAGTTTTAGATTTACGTTAACAGGACACAAGATGGTTCGGATATTTTCCGGCAATAAATAGAGGTAATTTGCCGTGACAGCTAAAAGATAAAACTGTCTTTCTATTCGTTAACCATGATCGAACGAAGTAAATCAGAAGTTAGACAATCACCTGAAAATTTGATTAAAAATCGATAATGAGCATATTGGCGCATTAAATGTTAATTTTTACCTGGACTGCCTTTCCTCTTGAAGTTCTGACTCCGTGGTGCTGTCCCATGATCTGAATTTCTCTCTCCGGCGAAGTCGAAGGCGTCAGCTGCTCTTTGAAGCTCATGTAGAAGCGATTCTGCACTTCTGGCTGGGCGCGAATCGCTTGAGAAGGCAAGTTACTCTCTGGAAAGGACTTTTGCGTAAGGACGGAATTTTTCATCAAGCTTCTTGCGTACCACCACATTGAAGTGAGCAAAAGAAATATTCCGCCGAGAAGTGCTAAAATTGAAACTAAAAATTTAGTCTCGAGTTCCATTCACGAATGAGTTCGAAGCATTCTTATATCAGAGGCAAGTAGGTCACGTGGTTCGATTAAGGCTGCGATAAGAACTTTGTCCACCTGTTAACATTTCACGGTTTCTTGAACTTGAGAAAAAGATTTATTCTTTAGATTAAATTTTATGGTTTATTTTTTGCGAAAGCTATCTGCTACAAGTAGGAGGTTGTTTTCACCAATTTAAGACTTTTATTTCTAGTCTGCAATTTAGAAATTATCCTCTTCGTATTCTTTAACATTTTTTTCTAAAATTAATTCTATTGCGGAAATCGCCATTTCGCACGTTCTAAAATCCAATAAGCCCTTTTGAAAGATCATAAATGGTCAAATAACGGCCGTTAGAACTTAATTGAGGTGTACCAATTGATGCAGCACCTGCTCCACCCGGGGGCGTTTCTTGCTCTTTCTTCATAACATTCCGTGCTCCACGATTCTGTCAGTCAGTTACTACCAATATGCAATTATGATTTTGCTTTTTACCTACCTCAGCTGTGGAGCTGTTTTTGCACAGGACGCTGTACCAGAGATCGATCCGTTCGCGGGAATCAACGAAGAGACTGACTGGAACGTATTTGACCAGGAAAGTGGTTGGTGAACGTCATAGTATGAAGTTTTACTCAAAGAGTTACTTTGATTGACATCATGTTTTTAATCATATGAAAGTCAAACAATCCGATCGAAGGAGCAACCGATGACTTATCAAATTTCGGACATGATTATACAAAAGCGCTGAAACTATGCTATAAATTCTTCTACGCTCAAATGAGCGGCAAACTTCCTGGTAAGGATATCGCGTCTAGAATTATGCAGAGATAATTCTCGTAATTGTCAGATTTACAGCAAGAGAGCGTAGAGATCTTTCCCACATGCTCGTAAATCTTGTGCCGCTAATAAGTTGGCTTCAGAGGACCACCCACTGGAGTGGCGCGGTGATTCGGCGTTGAACGACGGGAAAGACAACGGTGTGGATCTTTCGGGGGGTTATTATGATGGCGGAGGATTCATTAAATATAACTTCCCAATGGCATTTGCTACCACCATGATGGCCTGGTCGACTATTCATTACTGGAGAACACTGAAGGATGTTGGGTAAGCATTTCGTCACGAATTTTGACAGCCACTTTAAAAAACAAAACATCGATCGCGAAAATCAAAATTGTTCTATTTATATAACACTTGCCTAGCGAAACTAAAGCTGCACTAGAAACCCTACGCTGGGGAGCTGACTACTTGATGAAATGCCACCCAGAAAATGGTGTCTTTTACGTACAGGTGTCTGACAAGACAGCCGATGAGAACTTCTGGGGCAGAATTGAAGATGGCGAAAAGCTTAACTACCAAAGAAAAAGCTACAAAATTGACGCAAATCATAAAGGAACAGAGCCACTGGCGGAAGCCGCCGCTGCTCTTGCCGCCACGTCGATTGTCTTCTCAGAAATCGACTCATACTATGCTGATGATTGTCGCCGTCATGCGGAAGAGCTCTGGGAAATGGCGTGGAAGCCAGATCAGCGTCGGACTTATCACACTACTTTTCCAGGTATTGTAGTAATAAATTCTCGTTGCTTATTAATCATCAGAGGCTGCAAAAGCTTACAAGTCATGGACTGGTTTCTACGACGAGCTAGCGTGGGGTGCCGCCTGGTTACATAAAGCAACGGGAAAACAGAAATACCTCATTCAAGCGATGGGCGTTTATAGAAATCAGCATCTTGAAAAGGACATTTCGCTCTTCTCCTGGGACAACAAAATACCGGGTGTTCATTACCTCATGGCTGAAATTACGAAAAAGGCCAATTTTAAGAACACTTTACGTCTCTTTTGCAGAGATAAAAACCATGGAGGCAAAGCAAAACGGACTCCTCTTGGCATGGTATTTCTCGGCGACTGGGGACCACTTCGATATGCTGCTTCTAGTGCTGGTTTATGCTTTTTAGCAGCTCAGATGAAGCTTGACCCCGATTCAAATTTTGTTCTCGGCCAAAGTCAGCTCGGATACATTCTAGGCGATAATGGACGGTCGTATGTTGTCGGCTACGGAACTGACTTCCCGACACGTTATTATCACAAGGAGTCTTTTTGTCCGGAACAGCCAGAGCCTTGCGGATCATTTACAGGAATACCGAATCGACATCAACTAGATGGAGCATTGGTTGGAGGACCAGATGAATTTGATCGATACGATGATGATCCTTGGAAACAACAACAATCTTCAGTAGCAATGGATTACAATGCTATGTTGTTGTTTGCACTCCTTGGCAAGATCGACCATGAAACATACGGTTCAAAGCCTCCACCAAGATTAGCACCTGGAAAAGGGCTTAAAATTGGAGATATGGGTCAATCTGGAGCAAGAAGTCAAGGTGACCCAGAAGGATACGACCCGGACAGACCTGATAGTGGTAATCGAATCGATTATTATCATGCTCTTCAGAAGTCACTCCTTTTCTATCATGCACAGCGAGCGGGCGAAATCCCAGAAGAATTCCCCATCGTTTGGAGGAAAAACGCGACAATGCAAGGTACTTTTATTGACAAGAATCAAATAAACAGTCTTGTTCAGACATTGATGGAGACGAGACAGACCTTACTGGCGGATATTTTAATGGAGGAGGAACAATGAAGTACAGTTTTCCAATGGCGTATTCCATTACAATCCTTGCCTGGAGTGTGATAGAGTACCCATCATCATATGGAGAGCACCTCGAAGAAGTTAAGGACATCATTAAGCATGGCGCTGACTGGCTTCACAATTCTGCTCGCTCTACAAAAATCGTAGCGTCAATTGGAAATCAAACGTACGAGGACGAGTTTTGGGGGCGCGCCGAAGATATGAAAGCGGACCGACCAATTTACTCTGTTACAGACAGTCAAGGAGGCACGGACTTGGCCGCTCAGATTGTCTGCGCTCTTGCATCAACAAGTATCGTGTTTTCGGATAACCAAGAATACTCACAGAAACTCATTTCAAAGGCTGAAACTGTGATGCAATTTGCCGAAAGTAATGAAGGATTCTTCGCAGAGAATGTTCCTGAAGCAGGACTTTACCAAACGATGAACTTCAAAGATGAGCTTGCTTGGGCGAATCTCTGGATGTATCGAGCTCTGAAAGAAGAAGATTCCGCCACCACCTATCTCGAAACTGCTCGAAATATTGCAGACTCTGAAGAGACGCTCCAAAGCAATCCAAAAATTTTCGACGTCGACACGAAAGTTGCCGCGGTTCAGCTCATGCTTGCGATAGAAGAAGACGAAGAAACGACGGTTCATCTAGACGAAATTAAGAGTTTCTGTGATTTTTACTCCGAAGATGTTACAAAAACAGTTTATGGATTGGCGTACCCAAGTCCTTTTCAAGCAACAGGCTATGCTAGCTCTGCGTCATTCCTTTGCTTCCTCGCAGCGCAAAAATTGAGCGGAAAAATCGAGCCAGGAATTCGATCATCGTGGAAGACATTTGGTTTCAAACAAATGGATTACCTGCTTGGATCTTCCGGCCGATCATATCTCGTCGGATATGGCGATAGTTACCCAACCCAAGCGTTTCATCGAGGTGCAAGCTGCCCAAATCGACCGTTGCAATGCACAGCCGAAGGTTACAAAGACCGCGATGCTCCTAATATGCAGGTTTGCAACAAAAAAGACTATGATTGATTCAGTAATGCAAAATTCAGATTCTCAATGGCGCACTTGTATCTGGACCGGACGCAGATGAGCATTTTATCGATAAAAGATTAGGAACCAAGTACACTGCGGTGAACTTGGATCGAAACGCTGTCTTTACGGCTGCTCTCTCTGCAGCAGAATTTGCCAAAGTAAGCGGTCTAGCACCATCTTGTAGCTATAATATTTATTCAGAACCAAAAAGACGACAATATAGATTCTTCCTCAATACGAGCAGTCATCAACACTGCAAGCATTTTACTTCTTCCAATACTTTTGTACATTTAATTTTAAAAAAGTGACTTTTATTTCCTAAAAGCAATAAAGCAATAAAGATAACACGAACTTAAAGTAATGCGATTTAAGCTTCTCCGATATAGTTTTCATTTTCGACTACTCGATTTTGGTAGGACTCTTCATTCGGTGTCGATTCAGGTTCGGGCTTTGGATTGTGTGCATCGCTTGGAATGATAAGTCCCTAGAGCGCAGAAATAAAATAGATAAAATAATAATGTGATTACTTTTGCTGGCCACCAGTCAGGGCATGGAAGATCATCGACCTGCTCTAAAAGCATGATCCACTTCGCCATTGATAAGAAAAACGCTACAAAGTTTCTATGTTTTTAATTTTATGTGTTTTAAAACTTACAAAACCAAGTAAAGGCACACGCTGCTTTTAAGCCCGGGCCAATGAAGGGAAACTTGAGCTCGACCGACGAAGAAGCAAGACAAGCAGCAATTAAAAGGAAGATCGAGAGAAAGAGGTTTGTCCAAAAGTCAACTTGGTGCCATCGCGGGCGAATTCCCAAATGTCCAGAAAGAATGTCTTTCACGCCGAACATTATTATAATCATCAACAGTGTCACTGCCACCCAAGCGGCTACCTTTAATTATCGTGTTTGGTGAATATCACACGAAATCTTGCCTGAACGATAAAACAAAACTCAAATTCATGTCCATGACGAGCTCCAACGCCTTGCGCTGCGACGCAGGAGAAGGCTACAGTCAGGCAGAACCACAAGCAGCAGGTGACAATTCCAAACGGAGATTTTGTGTATGCAACATCCACAAATTTCGTAAAAGCACTAGACATTATTTCTCTACCGGCATTCGTCTCTGACGTTTAATTGAACATTATTCCATAATCGCGGAATGTGATTTATTTGTCGATCACACCTTTTAAATGCGCTTAGTTGGCTACCAAAAACTACGAATTCATAAAGAAGGAGATACAAAATATGAACAATATTTATTGTTTATCATAAGGGAAAATGGCTGACAACTTGTTCCTCGCTGCGATGTTCATTCTTTTGTGACTAAAGCGTTCATCCTTTATGCCATAATCGCTTGTAAATGTGTTCTTCTTTTCCTGCTTGTACTCTGTCGTGGGCTGGTCAGTACCCGTCGTTACTAAATAGTCCGCTTTTCGTGCAGGAAAACCAGCGATGAACATGTTTCCAGTCGAGGCAGTCATTTTTTGGTACGAAAGATGGTGGCCAAATTTTGTGCTTGAATTTTATTAAAGTTTTTCTAATTGAAAAATCACCTGTAATTTTGATCGTATCTTTCTTTTTCATATTTCTGGAAATCATCAACATTGGTTGACACTTTTGGACTATCTTTTGCATTAATGGCCTGCCGTTCTTCATTCCAATTGCCGACCAATGTCTTTTTCGAGTAGCGACTAAAAAAACTGTCATATTGACGCTCAACGAACATGTTATTTTTTGATAAATTGGAGATTGCTGTTATGTCAGACTGTAATCCCCTAGCAAATTGAATTACGTCAATGGGTGAGTAGATTTGAAAAGCATGCGAAACTCGCAGTCGATCAGGAATCAGTTTTGTCAGGATCACAAACATATGTCAATTTTGCAAGTCGAAATTGTCTAAGATGATTTTTTAAAGTACAAGTTTATATTTAAATATAAACTCTGCGGTGAAATTGGGACAGAATTTATGGCAATAACTGTTTCGAAATAAATTCTTGAGCTTTTAGTCAGACATTCTCAAGAATCATGCGCGGAATTGTAAACATCATCTGTTGTTTATCAGACTTAACATCCAGCTCTTATTTGTTAATTGCTCAAACATGGTCAGACTCTGAATTTCCCACCTTTGGTCTAGCGCCAGCTCAGTTCTTCTCGACATTTTCTTGACAGGAGATTTTCGTTGACCTCATTCTCGGGCTAGTAAATGCATATAAAAAGTCCAGTAGTCCAAAATTCAATGAACTGTTTTAACTTAACATAAGTAACGCCCAAAATAATTACATTCCCGGCCTTGGGGATAAGCAGCTTCGGCTTGATAGCTTTGGAAGAGGATGACTTTATAATTTTTGTCATAAAATATTGATCTTATAATTAAATCACGGGACTATGAACAAATGACAAATTCAATGCCTAGTTGCCATTGAGCTTCAGACAAATAATCCAATTTCAGGTATTTCGCCGAGATCAAATATGCATGAAATTGAATTCATCCTCCTTGACCTGTAGCGAGGTTGTTGGCGTGAATCCGAAACTGAGAGCTCGATCCGCTGCGGTTTGTCAACATTTGGAATACTAGAAACGTCTACCAGTCGTGCGAGTGGCTTGTTTTTTGGCTTTTGATTGTTTATAAAAGCTCTGGAATTTCCGACAAAAGAACGCGCGTCACTGCTAATCCGCACGACAGAAGTCAGATTACAGGCTTGTAGCCGGGATAATTCATTTCATCTTTTCGTTGTGATTTTAAAGCCATGACATTGTGAGCCTCTTTCTTCCTAAATAAAGAAAATTACCATCTGCTTTTGACATTGGCAAGTTTGCACGTAAACTACGTCTTTGATGTGAAAAAGCATTCGATCGACAGCAGAAGTCTGTTTCACAGACTGTGCTCATTCACTGGCCTTTGACAAAATCTAAACATGATATGGTTCCGATCAGCTTTTTATATAAGTAGTAAAAAATAAAAATGTGCTCATTTTTTTTGATAGTTCAAGACTGTTATTCTATCTCAGCTCGCTGACAGGTGGTTAAACAGTTATCAAAGCAAAATGCCTAAACGACGCAAGGAACTCTTCATAAAATCATGCTTTCGGCGCATATTCAAGATGCACAGGGCTTGACTTTCGACCTTTTATAACTGTTGCTTTTCGTATCGTCTGTACTGACCTACTTTAAAAATCTAAAATTTATAGCAGTCGCACCTTGATTTCAAAGACTTGTTTTTTTATCAAGCGATTCTTGCCAAGAGTGAATTATATGCTCCTCAAAATGAAAAGGTTGAACTCTGCGGGTTCTATTAGCTATCTACCCGTGTCGTCGATTTTATAGGTTCAATACTGAGCTTAACGAGCTAAAGACTTACACGTATATTAAAAGATTTAGAATTGATCAAGCATTCTTGTGCATATAAAATACAAACGCATGGATTGAAGGGCATTCTCTTTAGATTGACAGCTAAGTTCAGTGTTGCAGATTTTGGCTGGCATCCAATCTGGTACAGTAAAAAGATAACAGTGTAAAAACTAGTAACTTTAAATAAAAAATTGGAGATTTGCTGTTTATGATGTTAGATTTTATAAAATATAATAACTCAATTTTGCTCATCAAGTAGGTTTCTTTTGCGTTGAAGGCATCTCACCCGCAGCCTCGTGGGACTTTCAACGTCACGCGCCGGAGGCGCTGCGCTGATCGCAAGGCTTCGGCGCCGATCGAATGTTTTACATTTTATTTTCACAATTATCTACTTTGCAAAAGCATTTTTGAAGACTTACCGGCACCAGTTCAAGAGTGGTTCCAAAATTTCACTTTCACTAGAACGAGAAGGACCTCTTGACACTTGAAGAAGAAAAGAAATCTGTTCCCATAACGACATTCCAAAGGTAAAAGAGTCATAGCGCAAAGTTTGCGTCAACGAGCCCGGGAAATTTTAATGAGAACTCGCACATGCTTCTTGCAAGCATTTTGTTGCATAAGCATTAAACTCGAGAGCTTTTTTACGACTTTTTAAAAGAATTAAGAAAATCTTAAGAAAGTATGTAAGTTTCGTACAAACTTTTATTTTAATATTTACTTTATTAGAATAGCACTAAGACACTTAAACTCTTGATTTTTTATACATCACACTTGAGTGTTTAGCAAGAACATTCTTCTTCAAGTTTTATAAATCAATGTTATCCTCCTTGATTTCAGCGGCCAATTTTTCAAAAGTGATTGAGCAGTTCTTTATTTTGACTCAAATTATGGCCAGAAAAAAATTTTCGAAACTAAATTTACGAAAAGAAAATTGTTCATGTATCTTTGGAGTAAGTCTTCTTGGACATATCGTGCTACAAATATTAGCAACGGAAGTAGAAAGAGCGACAGATATATACTAGGATAACAAGTTCGTTTGCACAGCTTGTTGATTTGGCATTTCAAATGAATTCAGTTCAGAAACCACTTAACTATAAATCTTTGAGAATAAAAGAAAAGTCAATGTCATCAAAGTCCCACCTGGTCAATATTCTGACTAAAGATTATAGGATAAGTCTTTGACTCAAAAAGAATAAGAAGAATTTTTACACAGAGATCTTTTGTTTCGGTTCTTTTCAGAAATTAAAAACGGTTTTATTTGATATAAAACTTTCTCGTAGGAAAAAATTAGGAACTCGACTATTAAATTCTGCATAAAATGTGTCTTGAATCCTTTTCGTGCTGTGACTTCCTTGCCAAATGAAGTAACACCACTTCATCCCCATCTGGCGAGATGACATTTGCGTCTGAAAGCCGGTTGACGAATCGACTTTCAGTCGCAGTCATTTTGCGACAGATTAAGCGACATTGTATAAACAGATAACATTATGCAATTAAAAATTTACCTTTAGTCTGTCAGTGAGTAAAACGAGAACTCAACTGTTGCCCAAATGCTCGAAATGGAAAAGTGATCGATGAGAGACGAAAACATCAGGAGTCATACTCGAAGAGTCGAGTTAGGTACTTATCTTATAATTCTAAGTTTTTTAAATTGTCTACGAATAACGACGGCATTTCTCAGCTTGTGCTCAAACTTCCCCTTTTATCACTTCAATTTATCCACAGGAAGTACAGAGAACTTCTCCGAATCCCCTAGTTTGCAATCAAGCTAAACAAACACTTCAATTTTGTGATAGCTTTATCGCGTTTGAATTGGAGTTAACTACACAAATGTTCAGACATACAATTACGTTATTTTCGAACTGATGATTTGCGAGTATCTTTTAGTCTCTCTCCACATTGACTTGTCTTTTCGAGCATAAATTTTCCAGGATGAAACGCCAAACATTATTTTAAGCACGAGGAGCGAATGGATTTGGGTTCGTGCTACGCGGAGCAAAAAATGATGGACCGATCGCTGAATTCACTCCCTCTCCCGCATTTCCCGCCGTTCAGTATTTAGAATCTGTTGATCCGAATGGCCCAGCGCACGAAGCCGGTCTCAGGGATGGAGATTTCATCATCGAGGTAAATATAGAACATCAACTGGCTACTTTTCCAATAGTTAACATTCTGAAATAGACAGTTACCTGTCACGGTTAAAGTTCAGTTCTCAAATTTGATCAGCCTTGCATGCCGAACTCGCAAGATCAAATACAGAGGGCTGGATACAGAACTACTGTCTTAATATCAATACTCAAGAAAACTTGAAATTATTTACCAAAAGTCTCTTTTAGATCAACGGCATCTCAATCATTCGAGCTGGCCATCGGCAAGCAGTCGACCTTATCCGAGGTGCCATCGGAGTTCTTCGCATCACTGCCACTAGCGTTAAAACAAATATTGGTAAGCATTTTTAGTGAGGAAAAAATATTCCGTTTAATAATAATCGAATAACTGCAATTAATAATAATTTTGAATACAGTTTATTTTTAATTACTCCTTGGAGTAATATACTCATTTAATTGTCACAGCTAGCGGATGACTTCTGTACAGATTTGGCTTTCCCAAATTAGCAAATTGACAGTGACCAGAATCAATTCGATCGATCATCAGAAGACAACCAGATCATTTTTCTTTCAGAGTCATTTTCCCATTTTTCTTATTTTTGAAAACCGCGTGGAGGAAAAATGAATAAACGTTCAACAAGAGTTTGTTTTTCAGAATCCGGAACCGGCACAGCTACGATTATTCGAACACCGAGAAGACAAATGTCAGCGCAAGAAATACAGGTAATGATTATTTCTGTATCTCATTGCTGAGTTTACGTATGGAAGTTCTTTGTCAATAATTAAATGAGAGTCGAGTTCATTGACCCTATTTAATGGCCTTATTTGTTCTGTTTTGACGTTTGATATTATGCGCATCTACGCTCAAATATGTAAAACGTGGCCTTTAACATCTCAGATTTTCAGAATAAAACTAGGAATAGAAGATTGTTTTCAGGAAATGGATGAAAAACACCACGGTCAACATACAGTTGGTCGATCAGGCATCTCAAACACTAGAACACGACCAGAGAGGACTTCATCTTCCTCCCGAGCCGTCTCGTCAGTCATTGCCACGGTAAGAACTTTAAGTCTGGAAAAGCTAAGCCGCTTTTACAAAGATAATTGTGGGAAGAATCGTCACTTCCCAGGTGCATGAGTAAATCTTCGCGCCTTTGTATGTATAAGTCAGAGGCGCAACGTAAAAATGGTAAATCGAGCGCTTCTGGTCGCATTGTCCCCGTCCGTAAATCAAAAGAAAAGGGGACTTGAAAGCAGCCACATGTTGCTGGCAAAAATTCCATCTTCGAGTAAACCATTTCGTGTAAGATTCTTTAAAGAGCGTGACGAGCAGAATTCGCAGAAGACAAGAGACTCCGGGGCTGTAAATTAAAATCTTAAATTCAGATGGAGACCAGATCAACCTCGCCTGCGCCTTCAGATCAATCTGGCTCGTCAACACAAAGCGGAGGTTAGTCTGATTACCAAAAAAGAGACCAAGCCTTAATTAAAACACCAAAATGGAGATTATGTGTTTCAGGAAAACGGATTAAGCCGCCGCCGCCGGTTAGATTGAATTCAACTTTGACATCTACTCAGGCTTCACAATTTGCTCAGCGGCTAAACGAGACGCCTCCCTCAAGGTAACCTTCATAGACTTTAAGCCGTGTATTAACTCGACAAATTTGCAAAAATCAGCTAAATGTCTTACTTTAGTCCATCTTTGAGTACTTTTGGATCACCTCAGCCATCTAACGAAAGTCGGGACAACAGTAGAAGACCGTCTGTTGTAGAAATTCCAAAAGCTCCGCCTCTTCCAGTATCAAAACCACCTCCGTCAATTGCTGGATCGTTAACATCATCATCTTCGAAGACCACAACCATTATACCTCCAAAAATCCCAGTCTTGTCAAAAACGCTTCCCAAACCAGAAAAGGCAAAACGACCAGACAGCGTCCGAAGGCTTAATTCATCCGACTCCTTGACAAAAGTAGAGAGTAAAACTGTAAATTACGACACTGTCGAAGAAGTCGACCGCGAACTCTCCGTTATTGAGAAAAAGAAGAAATCGCTCGACCCTACCGCCCCATTTGCTATTGCGCTGAGTGCAAAATATAGAACTCTAACGAAGAGGTAAGTGCTGAGGTTACGCAATTATGAGATCGGCGCCATTTAGAAAAGAGAGGTTGCAAACATTGCCAACTGCCGCGGATATAGCTGAACGTTTCGCAACTGCCGAAAACGGTAATACGAAGAAAAGGAATCCATCTGAATCCTCGCTTCCGCCTCCCCCACCTCAACCAATGGAACAAAAAGAAGCTAAATCTGAAAAGACGCTAGAAATCTCCCCTCAAAGTCCCGACTCGCTATTGTCCGAGCAAGCAGCTGACAAAGGAGAAGTGCTTCGACGCTTTGATCTCCGTCCGCAAGGTAAACTTGCTTCATCAACATTGACTTCCTAAATATATTCAAGACAGCAAAGTGAAACCCCACGGAACACGGTATCCTTTCGATATTCCCGAACCTCGATTTGATGTTCCAGACTCAGGAACGGAAACATATGGCAGCAGCTCAACTGGATCATCTGGCCACGCAGAAAAACATCAGGCAAGTCTGAAGATTTAATAGGCCAAGCTCATGAATTATTTATAATTTGATTTTTCTAAAATGCCATATTTAAGATTTTTCTTCTTATATAGTTTTTTAGCAATTCCTGCAGCTACAAATGCGTTTTCAACAGGACTCTCTTCCTGAAGAAACTTTATATCTTTCAACTCGCCAAGCAGCTTGCTGGACGACAAAGGAAGTTGTGACGTGGCTAGAAGCTAACAACTTCGAGCAATACTCGTCAGAATTCCAGGAGAACGACATTTCTGGTGAAAATCTTCTCGATCTCACAAAAGAAGAGCTGACCGAAATGGGGGTCACTAAGATAGGACATCGCAAAACACTGCTAACACTTATCCAACGCCTCAAAGAGCCCACTATGCAGTAATGATTCATAACTTACAAAGAGCATTAATCTATTGCGTCTTTTGTACAGCTGGTATCTCAGATGCTTAAAAATACTTGCAACAGTTCATAATTATGTTTATAATGAGACGCGTCGAGTTTCAACATTTTAATAAATAATGTAAATAACCAGTCTCCTTACTAATTTATTCGCAGTAAGAACTTCTTACTAAGAAGTATGACGAGCTTTTCTTTTGCTTGAGTTAGTTCCGTTTGATTTTCCCATGCAATGGTTGATAGTGATTAATAATTTGACAAGCTATGAAGATATTGGTGGCAAAGTGCACAATGCTTGAAGAATGCATCCACAGAAACGAATTGTGGCCTTCCATTTCAAAGAAATACGCAGGAAGGAGCCAGAATCCCTGGCTGGCAAACCAGAGGGCTGAACGAATTATCAGTTATATAAACTAAGTTTCGAAATACCTGAGAGAGTGGTCACTCGCAAACTGGTAATTTTCAAGTTCTTGATAACGAGAGGTAGAAGTGATAAATACCAAATGAAGTATTGAGACGTTATTACTTTGTTGAATGAAACAAAAACGAACGTTTGTAAGAATGAGGCAAAGAAGGGGTCACTTGAGAACTTGAACGAAATAAGAAGGCAAAGAGCGAATTGGACGAGAAAGCACAGAAATCCGTAAGGCGAGTTTCCATCCATGAGATAGAATGATAAAAACCAAATCTGAAAAAATTTGAGGATTTATAATAAAGAGAAAACTTACAGAAAAATTATGGCGCGTATCTTGTCTTGAAAGGTGATGAAGGTGAGCGTGTTCCAGAAATTCTTCCTGGAATAGACAGTAGCTCAGCCAAGATAAACTCAAAAATGTACAAGCCGAGATAATTCCATAAATTATTCCTCTTTTGCTGTAAGGTATAAATCCAAAAAGCTTCTTGTCGGCATAATAGAGCCAGACAGTAACTGCCCAAGGCGCGGGATATGTTTTCAAATGCACGCTAAAATTTGGTTTGTTTCCGTCTCCGAAAACTTTTTTTACCTGACAGCTAAAAGTATTGCGCTTATCACTGTACTTTCAAGCGTCGCAATCGATAGAATCGTGAATGCACCACTGTAAAATAGATTCAAATAAATAAAAACTATCGTTATTTTACATAATTGGCTCTGCATTTCCACGGACAGCGATGCCAATCGTCAACGGGTTAAACAAATAGAGAAGAGCTGCACTTTGTCCGGATATTTTGAGAATAAGACCGGCGGAAATCAAGTCAAATAATATGAAGAGAAGCTTGCCGAAAGGAGGAAACGAGGTAACTTTTTTCGGTTCTTGCTTATACTGCATGTACAAATACTAGATCTTGCAATAAAATAATTTAATATAAAAACCTATCCTGGTAAAAGAGCGTAGGCTAACAATGGCGTGTAACGATAGGTATGCCTGAAATAGTAAGTTAATGCTTTTTGATATCTCTGAATGAACTCAACCTTTTGTATGGCGATAAACCCTTGCTAACGAATGCGGATGCATCAGAGAATACAAAGTAATCCACATCAGTGAGCGGTATTTGAAAAAGTCTCTCAGAGTATTCAAGCAAACACAGACAACTCAGTCGAACAAAAATCCCGATAAGGATGAGGTTCAAACTCGATAGTGGCATAAGTTATTCTAGTACGTTTATTCTTTCTTTTGAAAGAACTTGGCACGGCGCTCTTCGGCTTCTTTTACGTCAGATGCTCGTGCTTCAAGAACAGCTTCTCGTGTTTGGCTTAAGAATTAGACTAGATAAATTTGAAGTGGTAAAAATATACTTTATATCAGTTCCAAACTTGGAAAGCTCGTCCTGCGTACACGCCTTGTACGTTTGAAGAAGTTTCTCGCAGGGCACGTATCCTTCAGGAAATTTCTTTTGCTTGTCTACAATAAAATCCTTTCGAAACCACTCGTTGAAACACTCGTCGTAAGCCCACTTCATGAAATTTTATTATCACCAATAATTCACGGACGGGCACTCCTCACCTTTGCCTTGTTACACTTGACGTTGATGCTGTTCATACTTTGCTTTCGACTAGAAATGAGGGAGACTTCACTTTTCTAAATACGAGAGCATAACTTTTTTATTATCGATTCCTATCAACAGAAGCAACATGATATTTCATAGAATCGAAACTTGAAGGTAAATACATATGGATAAAAAATGCAGTGAGATTGTAACTGAAGAATTTTGTTAATTCGGGAATCCTCGCAATTGAAATGAAGACTCAAGGCAAATACGCTTTTTTTGCACGATTATGTAGTCCAGACTTGATGACAACAAGGAAGACTATCATCGATGATTTTATATTTGATTTCTAAGGGTTCTATTGACTACAGTGATTCAGTTTTATGCGTGATGCGGTGCTTTAGTGTCGTGATACATGTGTACGATTGAACAGTTCGGGAAGTATAAATTTATTTTATTTTTCGATTTGGCGAGTGTCATGTTGAAGTCAGCGGCGTGGCGTTATTACTTCTGCTTCTTCTGCAACAAACCGGAGGCTTTGTCTTTGACCATATTGACCTAAAATTCAGTTAATTCATGATTTTAATTGAATTAATACCTTTTGCTGAACTTCGGGGATTCTAAGAGTACACTTGATGATGAGAGCGATCCAAACTAAGGAGATGATAGAGCATTTTCGGCCAAGATATGCAGTGGCAGCGAGCATGGGAAGCGCGTATGTCAAGAATTTGACAGGAGTATCAGCCTTAATAAAAATCTCAGAATAAGTTGATTATTCACGTAGTACTCGTTGTTTCTGAAGACAGGTAAAGGTGGAAGTCAGACACGATGTGCATCCGCTCAAGTTGGAGCAAATTTCGCTGAATCGCTTCTCCTCGCTTTCACTCAAAGGCTTGCCAGCGAAGACCTGAAGGTAAAATTTATATTCTGACAAGCCGCAGATTCTTACCTTCTGGTTGAGCGAACCGATGAAAGTGTCGATGACGAGACCAAAGGCAAGAATGATTGACGCGAGCGTCAAAACTGATGGCTAAAACGATTGTTGAAAAAAATGAATTGACCTTCGAACTTTACCTTGCAGAAGAGAAAGATGGCATATAAAACGGAGTAAATAGCAGCATGAGTGCCCGTCGTTTTGATCACGTCAGGCGTATTGATGAGCTTATCGGCGTGAACGACGACGTACTTGTACTCACTCCACGACTTTTCGATTTCAGTCATTGTGCTCATATTTTTAGCTTTATCTCAGGTCAAAAAGCATTTCAATCACTACATATGCTGATTCTACATAACAACATTGTAGTCCTCGGGGCATAACTTATTGTTATTATGGATAGCAAGGGATACTGTCAACTTTAAAATTTAGCTCAAGATTGACCAGGCCCTTGTCCGTCTCCGCTCATAAAGGAATCTGAAAGAAAAGGGTTGTTTATTTACGAGTCTCCTGGGAAGAATCGTATTGATTTAAAAGAAAAGTAGGTCCATTGATTGAACTGGTAGGTATGAAAAGGCATCAATACAGAAATATTACATAATAAGAAGGAAATCAATCTAAAAATTCTCTTTGAAAAAGGTAAACTCTAGCTGGTCCGTGGATTTTTTCTTCGAAATATCTCTAAGCTCGTCGGTGAATGGCTTCGGCCCGCACGAAAAAACGCCGACATTGGCGTTTTGATTTGTGCGTGCGACTTCATCGAAAATCTTGTCCCAGTTGGGCCGTCCGAAGTTTTTCCGCAGCGACTTATTGTTATTGCCCTCTGAGGAGTTTACTTCAGCGTAAATCACGTCCTAAAAGGTCAACGTCAGACAATGACGATTCATGTCGATGATTATGAAATACGAGGACATGTGTGTTACGTAAGTTTTCTTAAAATGTGCCAAAATTGCGAAAGCAAAAAGCAAAACGCGAATTGAGTATGTTTTTGCGTACCTGTGCAGTTGCAGGGTCCATATTCGAGAGTGTTAGAAAAATCATCACCCTTAAAAATGGTACTTTGGCCTCAGCTTGGCGCAAGAGATCATCAAACCACTCAAAGCAATCCATCCTAGGTGCAATCCAAACGAAGTAGATTCTGCTCTCAAGTTTTCTGATCATCGCAGAGCGGACATAAGAGGCGAAAGGTGTAATACCTGAAAAAACTGTTTTGCTTGGCGTCATTTTGTTGAAATGAGAACGCTCGGGCGGTTCGCCAAATGCCGAGCTTTTTCGGTTTAGATTTTGATTCTCAAAAACAACATCTGCGGGGAAAAAGTCAGTAAGGTTCACCAAAAAGTGCACGCGTTAATAATGCAAGCAAGTGGCGGACTGATTACCAATGCCCGTGCCGGCGCAAATGATCGTTTGGAATTCGTCCAGGCCTTGTGCTGGAGCCCCGTAGGGACCGTCTATGATAATCTTCGGAATTGCCTGATTTTCTTTGAATAGTCGGATGGCATTTTGCGTCCAGTCCCCGGCGGATCGAATGTGAACTTGAAGAAATCCGTCTTCAGGCGCGGACGTGAGAGTAAATGGATGCCACTCGAAGATTGAAATGGCCGGGAGTTTCACATAAACATACTGGCCAATAAAATGGGAGTTCTTTCGCACCGATAATGTTGATTTTCTAACTTTTAGCTGTAATACATCCGATGGTAGAATTTCGTGTGACACGTAATCAACAGGCCAGATAAAGTGGAAGAAACGTATGATAAGCTCAATTGTGTAGAAACCGTTGCTGAGTATGAACCATTTCCAGGATTGCGAGAAAGAGCCTTGAAAGACAGGTTCAGGGCAAATAGAGCCAGGATCATTCCACGAATCGGAATAAGCAGGCAAAGAGCAGACGGCTGGGTCATGGACATCTAAATTGACTTGTCGCTTGACAGCGTGTCCATTTCCATGCCAGTAAAGAAGTGGAAAGATGAGAAAAGTGAAGTGATGAAGGTAGTAGAAAAGATTATAAAATGAGCGACGAATCAGTTCCGCAGAAGAAGTGAAAACAATGAAGAAAACCAATGTCAGTAGAATTCCACTCACGCCAGCTTGAAGCGAAACTATTTCAGTGGCAAGCTCGGCAGGCATGATTTTAAAAAGAGAAAGATTTCCGTTATTGACGAGTTGATGAGAAATCGTGTTGGAGGCAGAGAGAGCGGCGTAATTGTGCAGAAAGTTGTAATAATGAGCTCCTATATGAGCAATCGACCAGATTATAATGGCGTACGATAGACGTTTATGAGCGTAAATAGCATTGTCAAAAAGGAAGCCAAATTCTTTTGGAAAAATACTTCGTATAAAGGCGAGAAGGTTGCGGCAAACGGTGAATAACAGAATTGAAAGGTTGAAATTGATGGCCTGAGCAGCTCCTCTGGAAAACAATATGGAATGCCCAAAAAAATTTCGCGTGTAAAAATATTCTTCTCTAAAAAAACGATGAAAAAAGAAACTTTATCACTGAAAAACCTTTGATTGAGATTGAAGTACTCAAAAGTAAAGCATGCTACATTTGCAAGAATCCAGCCACCAGTTATCAAAAATGATAGCTGAAATCGCCTCTCTCGTTCCAGTCCCATTGTTCACTTGTCATTCGAAGTGTTAAATAATGGACAAAGGGTAATTTCTGAAGATATGAAATTTTGATAAACAAAATCAAACAAATAAATTATCAGCTAAAATTCTTTATTCTGTATAAGAGCGTTCGTGTATCTGTAAGGTTGAACTTGACAACAGAATCAACAAGAAAAAATTGCCACGAAAATACATGTAAAGTGGATGAAAAAGGGGCAATCGTGAACTAGCGCTTGTTTTTAAGTGTCACGGGCAGCCTTGGATGCAGCTCGTTGTTGCTTTTTCTTCTCGGCTTCTTCGGCCTTTTCTTTCTCGATTTCTTCTACCAATTTGGTGACCTTCTCAAGTGGGACGACTTCGAGTGGCGAATTCGGCCGCATGATTGCGAGTTCAATATTTTTAGAAGAGCTCTGGACAACTTCCAAAAGAGCCTGGCAGACTAATTTCAGCGCATCGTTTTCTTAAGATGATTAAAGTGGGATAAAATGAAATGAGTCTTACCAGGGACACCTTCTTCGTTATAATTCTTTTCGAGGAATTCTCGCACGGTCTTGGAGCTACGACCAATGGCGTTGGCCTTCCACTCGGAGTAAGTTCCAGATGGGTCAGTTGTGAAGAGCTTCGCAGCGTTGGTGTGGGGGTCAAAACCAACAATAAGAGATGAGAGACCAAATGGTCGGCGACCGTTTGACTGAGTGTACTTCTGTTTCAAATTGGCTAAATTATATTATGAAAGAATATAATAAACCAGGGGAAGATACCTAGAGATCTTGTAATGTATTCAACTGTGACGGCATCCTCAACTGTAAGTCGATGCTGCTGGCATTCTGTTCGAGCTCGGTCGATCATAACTCGAGCATCAGCAGTCAAACCAGCAAATGCAAGAGCAATGTGGTTATCTGAATAAATTGCGATTAAGAATCAATGAATAAATTATAAAGCTTACCAATAGAGCAAATTTTTCGTACAGTTCGGTCCTCTTGAAGTTTCTGGGTAGCTTTTTTCTCGACACCAAGAACAACAACGTTGTCTCCGCGAACAGCAACGGCAGTTGCTCCCTTTTCTACCGCTTCCTGAGCATATTCGACCTATTTTGAGTTTTTTACTGCTTTATTATTGTTAAATTTGTTATTTTAAAATTATTTATATAACTCGTTGCCTGAAAAAGATGCCCATCGGGGGAGAAGATAGTAATAGCTCTATCGTATGCTGGCATTCTACAAAAAGAACAAACTTGAGTCAACAGAATTCATATTTCGAACTAACTGCAGAAAATGTGTGAGTCAGAAGTTTTCTTTATTGAATACAAATTTAGTGCTGCCGTCAGTAAATTGCATACAATTTTCTCTCAGCTGCGTCGAGATGACCTTCGGCCCACAAACGAAGACTCCGTTTGTCCTTCCGTTGTGCGTTTTGCTGAACTCTGAAAACAGCTTTGACCAATCAGGCCGACCGTAATTGGTCTTCTGCCTTAGGCCTGTGACAGGATCAAGCTCAGATTCGTCTTCTTGGTCCATCAATATTTTCTAAACAAGATATCTAGAAGGATTCGGCATATACGAACTAACTCGCGCAAATTTATCGTCCCAGCCCCGACTCAAATAAATTCTGAGATCAAGAACATCGAGCTCGTTGATAGATTCTAGCTTTTCAGTAAGTTTCGCGACTAGATCCGAGAACCACTCGAATGAGTTGTATGTCGGGCAAATCCATATTAGATAGATCTTTTCTAGTTTCATCGGAATTCCATTCGCTTTTTTGTAATACACAGATTTTAGAAGACTTCCGAATGGCGTGATTCCAATGCCCGCTCCAACGCAAATTGAAACTTCGTAGTCGAAAACATCCTTGATTTTGAATGAGTTATTTTAAATCAAATTATAAATACTTGGCTAGCAGCTCCGAATGGACCGTCAATAGCAAGTCTAGGCGCATTGGTAATATCTCCAGATTCAAGTCGTTTAGTGAACAGATCATACAGATTGTTCGTCCAATCACCAGCTGAGCGAATGTGAACAGATAAGAAATCTTCTTCCGGTGCAGAAGTTAGCGTGAAAGGATGCCATTCGAATAACGCGAGCTCGCGGCAATTCAAAAAGATATATTCGCCAACTTCATTTTTATTTTGGCCGAAGCACCATCTTGAAAATATCATACTTGAAGTTAAATCTTTGATTATTTACCTCTGTCGGTGCATTTGAATTTCTATGACTCTTGATGGATGGAAGATAACTTTTACGACTTGAGTAGGATTGAATGAACGGGACAGTCTGATGATCCTCTCGAAGAAGTAAAGAGCGACGGGACCAATAACCCACTTCCATGTTCCAGGATCGCTCCCAGCGAACATTGGTCGCGGACATTCAACCGAATTGTCCCATTCGAGGGGCACAAGCGAGCAATTCTGTGGATTATGCTCATCGAGATTTGTTTGTCCGCGTATTTGCTTTTTGAGTCCATGGATGAGCAAGAATGCGTAGAAAATAACAAAAAGGTGATGGCAGTACCAGAAGATTTCGAAGAAGGACCGCCTGATTGTCTCCGTCGCAGCAGTTATGATGATTATCAGGGCAACGGTGATGACAACACCTGTCCATCCGCCGAAAAGAACAAATACAGAAACTATCAAGTCGACGTCAGAGGATCGTATTGGGTTGAGGTACGGATCATCTAATTTGTTGAGAGTTTGAATAAGCGGATCGCTGGACAGATGACTTTCTGTCAGAAGTTTAACATTGAAAAGGTGCGCAAGGAGATGGACAAAGGTCATCAAGACGATCATGTATGCACACTTCTTGTGCATTTTGATATTGTGATCGAAAAG
>Ga0115008_10001086_pt1 | contig 21660 bp, 14 predicted proteins | sample FraStrMetagenome_FD_87164 | JGI IMG/M metagenome (GOLD analysis project Ga0115008, IMG submission 87164) | Marine eukaryotic phytoplankton communities from Arctic Ocean - Fram Strait ARC3M Metagenome | ecosystem: Environmental > Aquatic > Marine > Oceanic | place: Fram Strait | collected...
CGGCACTGTCATCAGAATCGTCTCGAAATCGACGAACGCTATCGGCCATTCTAGATTATCGATTGCCTCGCCCAAGCGTGGATCGATCCACTCTTCTCCTGTGCGTTGACACCTCAGCTGGATGCGTTGCCGGTTCTGATGTTCACCGTGCAATTCTGTTTCGGAAACATCGAAGAGTGATGTTTTACCTTCAGTGATTTTTTGATCCGCCAACAGCGCCTGTTTATTATCGGCCTGCTTCAGACTGTAGAGCTGATACAGAGAAAACAGATGCGGGTCGGGGTCGGCCAGTGCCCCCCAGCATTGATGAAAACCATCGTCCTTTTTGCGTCCGTCCTTGAGCCTAAACTCGCAGTTTCGGCAACGGTATTTCAAAGTGGGTTCTGGTCGCTGGCCAGAATGCCACGCCGCAGCTATTGAATCCATTGACAGCGAAACCTCTTCGACAATTCCATGGATGGCTTCGGTGGCATCAAAGAACTTGAGAATCGAGTGCTTGCGGCGCTGCTTAACTGAGCATTCGTCGGAGTTATCAATGCAAGACTCCAGAGTCGTTTGTGACATTGCGACCTCCTGCTCTCCGGCTTGAGTCGTTTCCTCTGGCAGCAGGAAATATGGCACCACGGTATACTGCGGAAACGCTCGCTGCAGGATCACAGTTTGGAAGGCCAAATCGTGGACAATCCCACGGTACCCCGCACGCACATCGCCGTACATATTAATGAGCATTTTTCCCTCCTGATGCCATCGCAGCTTGCCCAATTTACTTTTCACCTCGACTACATAAAGCGTGTTGCCTTTGCGAATCAGAATATCAGGTCGCGTGACGTAATCGCCGCGGATTATACAGGCCTCGAATAAGGTCGCAGAATCAAACTTCAAAGCGCGCCGCGTAATACTGTTCGCACGCGCCGAATTAGGTTCATCAATCAAACGCCCATCAGCGAATAGTCGCCGTGCTAGTTGACCGACACCCTTGCCTTCCTTAGCCAGGTATTTCAAAAAGCCATCGCCCTCACTTTTAGAGGGGCACTTCTGCCATCCGTGGAATGTTGATGTGGGGCAAAACTGCCAGCGTTTGTAATCTGATTTAGTTAGATATTTGTGAGCCATGAATTTTAGTTCGATAATGTGAATTATGGAACTGCACCGTCTTCAATGCGCTCAACGATCCATCCCAAAATCATCATCCACGATCTGCTCTGTCCTAGGAGTTCCTTGCTTTTTAATCTCATCCATTCCTTGGAACTCATCCCTTCTCGGAACCGGTGCCACGATCTCTTGATCTGCTTCCTTCGTTGGAATTTCCGGAGTTGAGGCGGTTTGATTGACGTCCCCTGCACCCACACCTAGTGCGATTTCCTGAGATGGCTTTGGCACCTTAACACGATATTTCAACTCATCATATGCCATTCGCTGTTCACGCAGTTTCTGTAAATTACGCGAAATCTCGGCTCTGAAGTCTGTCTCACTCTTCTTTGTTTCGGGCTTAAATTTATTTTGTCTGCCTAGTTTGATCGTTTCTAGGCTATCGAGCGGAATTTCTGTTCCCATAATTTGCCACGCCCTAAATTCCTCCAAAAACGCAGGGCGTCGGCCACGTTCAGCCGCATCGATTACATCCGCTTGAACCTTAGAAGCCGCCTGATCAATGCGTAGCTCACGAATTCTCCGCTCAATATCGTGCGCACGCTCTTTAGTGACCTTTAATTCCTCTTTGTGTAGCTCAATTGCAGCTTGGAGAAACTCTCGAACTAGATCCTTCTGGGAATATTTAGATAGTGAAGCTTCTTGGCGGTAGTAATGATCCAGCATGGAAAACGCTGGCCCCACAATTTTACCTGCACTATATTCGATGCACTTGCGGGCAAAGCGATCTTTCTCGGTAAACTTCTCTGCGGCAACTGGGTTTTGTCCACTTGCCAAAAGACGGAGATACTGCTTAGGCAGCTCGATCCGTTCGTCTTGCGCTTGCTTTTCTGCGACATAATCACGCACGAGTGCGCCGAATTGAGCGCTGTGAGCCATTGTCTCTACTAGCCAGTTGGCAACTTGCGGATCACGTAGGCCATTACCTCCCTCAGTGAACGAGCCTCGGTTGAAGCGATAATGGCACCACTGGCTCATATCTTTAAATAGTGTATGCTTCGTCGAACTTTGCTGGTGTATCTTTTTCCAAAGTTTATTTTTTTCCTCATGGAGCGCCTTCAGTTCCCTCGCCTGCTTTGTCCTCTCTTTGACACTTTCTTCCCTGCGGTTCGCCAACGATTCAGGTGCATTTTTCCTAATTCCCATCAGAACATCAAAAAATTCATCATGCGCCTGGTATGACTCTTTGATAGCGGCTCTGAGTTCCTTCGAGTCTCCAGAAAGCAGCCTCTCATACTCGATATACTGTGCCTTACGCTTAGCAGAAGTAGGTAGCTTTTCAAACCTGGGATCATCATGCACTCGCGCCCGAGCGATACGAGCGAGCAGCTTAGACTGTACATAACGAGATGGACTACGGGTTGAAGCTGGACTCTGCCCTTTAATCTCACGGGCGTAAAATCGATCAACTGCCTTGGTTGCGAATTTTAGCATATCCTGAAAGGGCGTGCGATTTCCGCGCGCTCGACTTTCATCAGTCACTCTGAGTAGTTTGCCAGTGCTAGTCGTCGGAAATAGCATGACGTGCGCGTGAATATGAGCCTTGTCGTGATGGACACCCATCAAATATCCGATTTTTTGATTGGGATAATACTTTTCCTGGTAGCGCCGCATCGTCTCGCAGACGGCGGAAACGAGCAGTTCGTCGGCAGTGTGCCCCGTCTTCGCCATCACCTCGCATAGCTCGGGCCTCAGAGATAGAACATATTTATGGGCGACTACTTGGATATTCTTTCGGCTCAAGCGTTCTTCCCACACTTCTAGGCAGGCCTCGACCAAGTCGTCATTTTTCATCTGATGAGGAACCTGGCCTGTATGGCGCATTACATCTTCGCGTAAAAATCCGAAGGCGCGCAGTCGTCCGATCTCTTCCTTGCTCAGGTAATCGACGCCTTTCTTCAGGCAGTTCGGATGGTTGTTGGCGATTGCCGCCTTCGCATCGACACCTTTTTTAGTGTGCTCGCATAAATAGCTGGTGATATTTTTTCGAATCACTCGACGATCCTTCGGACTGGAAGTCTTTTTCCAAACCGCGAGTTGTTGCTTCTGCTCAAGTGTGGCGATTTTACTGGCTAGGCTCATAGTAAGTGCTCCCCCCAGAGACGTTCGGCTTGTTCCAATTCAGTGTGCTCGGTGTAAGATGTATTCGGGTCTTCACGCACAGTCTTTTGAGAGAGCACTTTGTCCAACAGGGTCTCACCAGTGTTCAGTTCGTGGCCAAGTGTTGATAGCCTTTCCGCAATCAAGAGCGCGTAATATGAAGAAGCCTCACAGCTTTCCAGTAACTTCTCGAAGACCTCCAAGCAATTTATTGCCAAATTCTCGCAGGCCAACTTGCGAGCGATCAGATCTTCGGGAAGCGAATCACTATAGCCCGCAACTAAAGGCAGATAAAGTTGCACCAACTCCATGATTGTTCGAATAGCATCGCTCGGTTTTAGGCTATAGAATTCCAGCAGAGGTGTCAGCAGGATCATGGCCTTTTGCTGAATCTTCACTTCGGCGGTCATCTGTTCTATCATGTATTTTGCTCCAGAAGCTTCGACTGCTTCACGGATCTGCTCGATGGCTAGGGCGCTCAGGAAAGGTGTTTTAATGGATTTAGTATCCCTGCAAGAGGGGAAACTCTCACGGTCACACAGCTCATCCTCTGTCAATGGGGGTGCCATAATGTCCTTTTTCGCGCCTTTGGGGTAATCTTTTCTCGCTCGAATCCCTGCTTCCACATAGATGGATCGGGTTTGAAGATTGGTTACGGCACCTTCTAATTCTTCCGAAGAGGCGTAAGCGGCAGACAAAATATCTTCAAATCCCGTCATGGCGTTCCAAACATCTCGCCGAAAATGGTAAGGTTTGCCCTGTTTTTCATCGTCGAATCTAGATGGATCCATGCACTCACAGACGAAAAGGATCGCTTCGTTGATCAAGTCGTGGTGGCTAGCCCCCGCTTTTGCGTAGGCGACACGCGGCAACACTCGCTCCCAAAACCGCCAAAGGTGGCCGCGGCATGGGAATGTGAACTTCGAATATGTAACGGGGCGTGCCATCTTAGCTTCCATTTCTATGCGTCGAATTCTTGACTTCCCTGATAAGGGCTCAGCTCCAATTCAACCGCAGTCTGAGCCGTTTCTTCGAGTGATTGGATGCTCAGCCCTACTTGCTCGGTTTGCAATGAAAGGTTATTTAGCAGAGTCCCAAGATCGTTAATCATACGCCGCTCATCCGAGAAGCTCTGACGATAAAACATGATCAGCGCCATGTGCACGACCTCGCCTTTAGGGACGCCGAGTTGGTCGGAAATCAATCCCAACATTTCGAACACCGAAGGGTTGCACCATAGAGAATTTTGAGACTTCTCACTCAGGTCCGCCGACTGCAAACGACACTCCAGTTTATGCGCACGTTCTTGGATATCGGCATCGCTTTTTTTCGCACGCTGCTTAGGCTTAGGAGACTTACTGAGATCGACATTCTTGCCGTGTCTTTTCGCTTCGCCCAGAGGTTCTACAGCCGACGAGGGAAGATTTTCTTTTACCTCATTTGGCTCCGAGTCATGCGAGTCACTAAGCTTATCAACATTGAGCTGACTGCTCTCAGGTTGAACCCCCTGATCATTATTGTGAGGGACGTCGTGGTTTTTAGGATTTTGCGGTTCTGCCATCTTAACTCCTTCCAAATCTGCACTGCTAAACGCAAATCAATTCTGTCAACGCCTGCTTTTTTTGCGACTTATTGACACTTGAGTGATGTTTTACCGTTTAAATCATACCTCAGAATACGAATCACTGTTTGTTGTGTGCATTGTTGTCGCCGTTAAACGGCAAACTGACCGTTTAGAAACCATCTAAATGCAGAGCGCAAGCGGAGCATTCCCCCGCCATTTGCCTTTTGGCAAATGGCTATCCTGCGTGCATCTATTGAATATGCGTTGAATTGCCCAGTGATGCCCTCGAAATGCTGCCCCCTCAGGATTGACCTACGAAGTGGGCCGAAAAAATCCAACCTTTGAATTAAACCGCGAAGCCGGTTTTGAGATAGAAAGCGGGAACTTCAACATGATCGTAAAGGCCGCCAGTTTGCCCTAGATCCGCTCAGACTTTGACCCGTTAAAACGACATTTCTTGGAGCTGATTATGCCATAAATACGAACTGCAATATAGACCTCAGAATGTTGAAACGGGTCTGGTTCCTCAAGACCAATTCGTGACACCGAAATGCTTGGACTTTGAGTGGTTCAAATGTCTGTCCATTGAGATCACTAAAATCTCTTCAGAGTGTGTGCCCACAGACCCGATGTTAGGACGTATTATCTCACTGCGAGATGATGTTACCGATTACTGAGATCAACGCGTCAGGGCTTTGTCAGGGGCAAAGGTGGAACGGTCTCAATGGGAAACTAGCCCTGGCTGTCTGTGGAACATGGATCTATTATGTTTGCGACTACGATTTTTCTATGGGCAGAAAATATAGAACCCTCAAAACCAGTGGCCTTCCTGAAGTCATTACAATGGCAAACTTCCGACAATTGCGACACACTAAACTTCCGACAATTGCGACACACTAAACTTCCGATAATTGCGACACACAAAACTTCCAACAATTCAAATTAAAGAACTTTGCGCATCTTTTATTGCAGGAACCCGCATTTCACAGACCACAAAATTTATGGCTACTTACGATTCGTCGGGTAACCGTCGCACCGACCACGGGTGCAAGTATATTTGCTAAGTAATTATAGCTGTTCCGAGTGGAGCGACAAAACCGTGCGCGTAGCGCACCGGAACAATCGAAAGATCTTGGACGAAAGTAATGTCTTGTGTCGAGAGTGTCAGATTCAATCAGAGGCTATCACCGATGTAAGAAAGCCAAGATGCCCCTCATCGATAAAGGCAGCCTTCATTTTGAGATTCTCAGATAGATAGTGCCATGTAATTAAAAGCGCGGGATGATGAATGAAGATCCGATTTAGCCGTAGCCGAAGCGGTGACGCTTTGGATCTCTGCCCGCATTAATAATCAGAATCGCTCCCCTGACCTTTCTGCATGAATGCCTCGGTTGATAATGAGCGCAGTGGTTCAGGTTGAGACCGAACATGGTATCTGAGCGAGTTTCGTGAATTACACATTCCGCCATGGAATCGCACGAATCGTAAAAAAGATGTAAGAAAAATAGGTAATGTACAAATACCTGTCTTTTATGGAAATCTTGCTCAAAACTATATTATGACCCAAGTTTCACATAAACCATCCGACGACGAAAACGACAAGAATCAGGATCAAGATCTCAATCTAAAAGGGCCGCCGCTCAAATATCTCGATACCGCTAAAGCTGAGACTAGCAAACCATCTCCATCAGAGCAACCTCCCTCCGCGGTCGAACAAAAGGGCTCTAGCACACCAGTTCCGTCTGAGAAGCCTACCCTTCTCCCCGGGCCTAATCCCTCCCCTCGAATCGAAAGTGTCTCTGCGGTCGAATTCTCACCTCTGCTCCCGGCCAATGGACCCATGCGGAAATTTGTCGATAAAGCCACCAGCGAGCTAGGCCTTCCGCAAAGTCATGCGTGGGCGCTCTGGATTTTCGTGACGATGGCCTATTCTTCCCACAAGCTCTACCATGACGACGGCTGCGTCGAACGGCGCATGTCACCAAATATAATTTTGGCAGGTGATGATGAGTCTGGCCTGGTGCGTCGACTGGCTGTCGAAGTCCTAAATCAATCGGGCAAGATTGAGGTTTTGACAAATCCTGATACGCTACAAACGGAGGAAATCCTGGAAGATTTCAGCAATGACGTGCGGCGAGTTGTTGTGGATACTGGTGACGATAATGTTTTTACACGTTGGCATAAAAAGGCGTCAAAGCAGGAGATTAGCTTAGCTCAACTCTTTAATGCAGATACACTCAACGACTACCTCTCGGAGAAGTTTCGAGCTAAGGCTCTTCCAGCTGCAGGCGTGCCGATTTTGCTCAACTGCGAGCTGAAAGACATTTTGAGCGATCGAAAATTTCCGTTCTGTGTCTTTCGCGACAGCTTGGTGATTCCCTCGTTTGGCTGTCAAAAGCAGCGAGCCTACTCGGGAGCGCAGATGGAAGAATTACTCCAGCTACTAGCCGATGCGCGCGTAGAATTCCCCGAGGAGGTTTTTCTCAGCTTAACCAAGCCCGCTCAGGATGAACTCAACGCGCATCTAAAGTCCCATTCCAAGCGCCTAGTCAGTCTAAAACAGGAAGGAGGCCATTCACATTACCGACGCTCCAACATGACACATCATATTTTGGCACTGGCATCCGCATACGGGATAGATGCGAGCGGGAATGAATTCGACGGAAAGATTAGCAAATTCTTGATGCTCACTGCAATAAATGCTTTCGACAAGTTGGATACCCGATGGGACGAAATCGACGACTACTACGAGAAGGCATCTCGTGCTGACGAAGAAGACCATGTTTGCGAGATGATCGTCGTTAAACTCCCTAATTTTTACGATGAGCATTTCCGCGGCTATGTTGTCACATTCAAGGAACTCGCAAAAGCTTTCTGCCATCATCCTGATCGGGAGGGGCAGTTCACGACAGGCTATTTTGAGCGTAAGATCCTCCCAGCCATCGTCGCCAGCGGTCGAGCCAAGCAAATCCCTAGCAACCGACGTCGAGATCGAAAATGGGTATTCTACGATAGAGAATACACACACGACGCACTCGTCTCCTGATGCTCATGACTAATCTATTTTCAAACCAAAAAGCTAACAATTCTTATGACCACAAAAATGACACACATTGATTGGGATCGCATCGACGAAACTTGGTATGTTGCTGGATTCGGATGTGTTTATCTGGATGAAGCAATGCTTCATGCGGGGGGCAACCCTGATTGGAGCGAGGACGACATGGATCAGCTATTTCTTAATCGTAAGAAGATTCAGAAGGCACATTCATTCCCAATTAAATGGGAAGCGTTCGACCAAAAGCACGGGGGTATAATATTCAGACTAGGGCGCAATGAGTTACTACAGGCAATCGTAGCATTTTCAAAAGATGAGAATTCCATCAAGGAAACCTATTCCTACTATTCCGAATTACAGGAAAGACGTGGTGTGCAGTTAAGTGATTATGGAGACCAATTCAGCTCGATTTTGCCAGACTTCTATTATGATCCAGCTATAAGTGCAGAAGATTTCTTTTTTGATTTCTTTCTCCCCAAAGGGTTAGCCTACTCTGTTTACGATCCAGTTAAATTTGCAGCTTGGGTTTTAAAAGATCACCGATGGCAAGTGCTCGTCACTGTTAAATCGTTATAAGGATATGCGCCTGCGCTAGGTCGTGGATGTAATCGTGGATGCAAGTGTCGTCTTGTCATTTCGTAATCGTCACCGAACATGTAGATCTTATCACGCCCGAGGGCAACTTGTAGCACTAGCGGAATTAAATGCAATTCGAGCGTATGGTCTTCGCCGCGCTGTTCGCTGGCACCAGCGGCGTTGAAGTAGCGGAGGGCAGCGTAATTGAAAAACGGATAGACGCGGGACATCCAGTGCAGGTTGCGCTCAATGATGGTCACGGCGAAGCCTGTCGTTGAATATTCGAACCATTAGATCGACGCTGTTCTATTAAATAATTGATGAGGGCGTAGTAGTCCTCTTCTGAAATTTTGCCTGTCACGCATCAGCACTGAACTGATCGTAGCAGGGGTCACTTACAGTAAACCCCAACATTATGCCCAACAAGGAAGTTGGGACATTTGAAATCCCAACATCGGTTTGAGGTATTGTAATTCACATTTTTAATGCGACTCCCTATTAACAACACCTCAGGAGCAACGTTGTAAAAACTGTAGTTCAGCAATCTAAACTCCGTTTTCCATCCGCATACTGATCGTGTCCCATCGAACTCTCGACATCCACCTTGGCAAGGTGGCCGACTCCCTTTATTCATGCGGCCAACCAATCAGTATACGATCAGTATAATTCCTGAAAATTAAACCCTAAGATGAGCAAATGCTGGCAGCGAATTGACTCCACACGCCTGCCTAGCCAATCATATTTTAAAAGATCTAGTGATCAAGATCGCTAAACTAAATTAACATTGTGGTGCTTGATTAAAGTTTTCAGTAACAAGCAAGACACAGTCTTCTGCGGCTTTGAACTCGTAGCTAGCACAGGCAGGCAGTAATGCGTTGTCTCCACGTTTCAATTGAAAGCCATCAGCCTCAAAAAGCGCACCGGACACGACACTCAAAATGCGGGGCTGCCCGGCTTCGAAACGAATCACTTCGCCGGCACTCAGCGACCGTCGAGAAAGGTTAAACACATCACTCTCCGCCAAAACCTGACGACTACCTTCGGGCTTTACTGTGGTCGGTTCAAAGTCGTTAAAATCGGTGCTGCGCAATGTCTCTTCGATATGCAGCTCACGTGGCGTGCCATCCAGCCCCACACGACCCCAGTCATAAACTCGATAGGTTGTGTCCGAATTTTGTTGAATCTCTAGGATCAAATTGCCCCCACCAATGGCATGTAAACGTCCGCTCGGTATAAAAATTGATTCACCCGATTTAACTGGGAAGCCATGCACCAACGCTTCAAGCCCTCCATCTTGCAAGCCTTGTTCAAACTGCTCGCGAGTGACGCCCGCCTTCAAGCCTGCCATCAGCGTAGCATGCGGTGCGGCATCCGCAACATACCAACACTCAGTCTTGGGCTCACCATTCAGCTCGGGTGCCACTGCCGCCGGTGGATGCACCTGCAAGCTTAACTTTTCCTGACAATCCAACCACTTCACCAAAATAGGAAAAGGCCATGCAGGCTGCCACCCTGCTCCCATCATTGCTTCAGGATCTGCCTCGATGAGCTCACGAATCGAGCGACCGCTGGCAGTGGTCGATTGCGCTTCAGGACGGTCGACCATTTCCCAGCTCTCGCCGATGACTTGACCTGCTGGTAAGTCATCACGACCTAGCTTGGTTTCTAAATCTGTGCCGCCCCAGACACGCTGTTGATAAATGGGTGTGAAAAGTATTGGTTTCATAGGATTACAAATAGTGGAAAAACGATTAGAGCTGAACAACTAGGGAGCATCCCCCTCGAATTGCATTATGTCTTTAAGATCCATGGGTTCGATCGGGTCTCTTACCGGTGCGGATGGATCCGGCAGCACATCATACGCGAAGGTAAAACTGACCGGGCTCTCCCCGGCGCGCCCAGTCTTGTCGGCTTTGTCGCTGATAAAGAAAAGAATGCGCCCTTCATTCATCAATGGGATGAAGCCGTTCTGCACCAGCTTCATGCGGCCTTTGTATTGCACCGCAAATTTCGTCGTCAGCGCCTCTTTCTCAGCATAGACATATTTATACTTAACACGGTGATTACTTTTCGCGGGTATCTGTAATCGCTCACCATCGATTTGAGCAAACACAGGGAAATCCGTCATATTGAAAACCGTGGCGGTATTCTTTGGGAAATCTTTGGACGCAAAGGGCATGAGTGCACCAGCGATTTTGCCGTCACGCTCGGACAGTAGTAGCAGCGCCTCGCTCAGCCCTTCCTTAAATGGCACTGAGGCAACCAGCGTGCCGACACCCGCAGCATCTTTGCGGAACAGCATCAAGGGACTCGTCGTAGTGACCGTATAAATCGAACTCACGCGGCCACGTGCGGCAGATAGCATCACCGGCTCAGATAGACTCTGCGCGGCAATATCCCGCACATCCGCATTCCATGCCAGCACTTGCAGCTTCAGAATCGTGGGTTCAGGGTCTTGAGCGTGGCTCAGCGAACTGCCAACAAATAAGAGACAGAGTAATTGTATAGAAAGCGCCTTTAGGCGCGGGCGAGCCCATCGGGATTTGCTATGAACGGTAAACATAAGATTTTGTTGAGGAAATAAAAAGATGGGACGACTCAAGGTGGAGGGCAACGCTCCGTCGTTGCCGTGCGTGGTGGTGGTGCTTTACTCACGTGGGCGGAAATGACGGAGCATTTCCCTCCAGCGGGATTTGGCGTAAATGGTAAATATGTTTTTTTGGGGGGAATTTAGTTAAGTGAGGAGGCATCAAGCCAGCGTGTGCCGACCACCACGAAGCGGCGACCGAAAGCTAGGTTCACTGTCGTGCTAGCGGGGTGCACTGAAGCCAGATCAGTTGAATCGACATAGTCCGGCATACGTTGCACCGTCATCTCCAGCAGCGCGCGCACGGTATCACCGCTCACGGGATTGCTGTGCTCGCCATAGCTGGTGATGGTAAAGGTATCCGAACGGGTGGTTAAATAAGGCCCGATGGCAGTCAGGATATCGGCCTGCGACAGACTGCCGGCAATGCCGTCGGCGGTCTTGCCGGTGAGGTGCTCAGGATGGGCAAACGGGATCTCATCGACATCAATCACGACCGCATCTTGGTCGACGTCATCATTGATCCCGCTTTGATCGATCGCGCTTTGCAGGGCACCGCTGGTGCCGAGTGCGCTGTCTTCCAAGCGGCGATTGACGAATTCCGCCAGCGAGCGGAACGGGCCGCGCAGCTTGACTTGCTCGACGATTGCCTCAGCAAGTAGTTGTAACTGTGTGTCCACATTCGGGTCGGCGCCTGCAGTCGTGCCCACCTCGCTGAAGCCTGTCCAAGGATCGCCCTGCTTGCTTAGATCATTAGAAAAGAAGCGGAAGAACGGCGATTCGAGCGGAGTGCCACTTCCGGAGAAGCGATTATGATTACCGGCCAGCAATGCCTTCCAGGCATCGACGGAGGTCGAGTTGACATTAAACGCGCCTTGGATCAGCAAGTTGGCTGCTGCTTGATCGGCATTCTGTAGCTCGATAAGGCTGGCGCCTACCAGCGGCTGGAGCCGTGGATTCGGTAGCGGCGTGCCTGCATCGAGATCGCCCTGCGTGAGTTGCGCCGTCGTCGAGAAGAAATAGCTATCCCACAGCGCATCGTTTAACACGTAGGACAAATCAATGGTCGTATAATCCACCAGCCCCTCAATCTTTTCATTTGGATCTAACCATGAAACCACACCGGCACCGGCTTCGAAGATTTCATCGGGTTCAATGTGCGGGGACTGCAGCGAATTACCAATCGCATAACCAGCCTCGTCGAAATAATCCGACACCTGAAAGTGCTGCAATTGCCCGAGCGAATACAGGCCGGTCGCATCCGAGGGCACATCATATAGAATCATCGTGTCGGCCACCGGGTTGCGCAGGCCTCCACCGATACGGACTTTTTCATTTTGCGATCCGTAAGTATCCAACACGACACTATTCGGATCATCTATTAGACCCACAATGGGCTCGTAGAAGTAACTCGGCGTAGGCTCCAAATTGGCCTCATCCTCAGCTCGACCGCCTGCCGCGCGTGTCAACAAATCCGCGCGCTCCATGGTTTTTGCACGCGGGTTGAAGTATTTATACGGATTGTATGCCATGCCCGGCGGAGGCGACAGCGGACTGTAGGCGACCGCAGTCCAGGCCACACTATTAGTGGCAGTCGCTGACACCGGGTGCAAATCATCATAGTAGACAGGCGTGCTTTGCGGATCGCTGTAGTCGTCCACAAAGTCATGCGGAATACGCCCCGTCATCTGATAAATGCGATCTTGGAAATCTGCCCTCGAGCGGCGTTGCGGTGTGGCCATCCGCTTATCCCCCTTCATATTTACGATGAGATCCTGAATAAACAGCGGCGGCGCATCTTCCCCTCTATTATCCGATACCGATTCATCCACGCAGAGGATGGCATCCATGAATCCGACATGGTCTGCAGCCGTCGAGTCGTCCCAGACATGAATCTGGAAAGAATCCGGGTTACCCGCCGACGGGGGGGTATTAATCCCCGAGTAGCTGACGCTGGGATCGTCCCAAGCCAGTAATTTCAAGTTCGGGCTGACCGGATATTTAAAGAAGGTGAATTTTTTACCTGGGGTCAGGCTCTGATTGGCCGGGCTCATGCGCCAAAAGGGAGTGCGGGATTGTGAGGGCATGAACAGAATCGCCTCACCGGGGCCGATTACTGGAGATTCGACTCGGAAGCGCGGACTTCCCGGACGATAAGCGCTACTCGCATTTGGCCAGCCAGAGGGCTCGCCAGCACGTGCCCGCTCGATATCATCTCTTACATTCGGGTTCCCAAAGATGTAGCCGTTAGGTATAGGGAAGTGCAACGACCGATGCGACGCCCCACCCACACCATCTGGATTAGCCCAAGAGTAACCATAATTGAAATTCGCGATGGCGATTCCCGAGCGGATGATCTGAGGAGACCCCGTCTTCCCTTCGCTCGCGAGCCTCGGGGAGAGACCAAAATAGTTGAGCATATAGGTGTGCGCAGCCAACGGCACGTTGTAGGGATTGTGCAGCACCACCGTTGGCTGGTAGAGGCATTCGATTCTCCGGTCCACGTCTTGCGTGCCAATGGCTATCCCAAAACTGAACATCGCAATGGTCGGGCTGATGCCCGACATATCCGCAGTGCCCGGTGTCGGCGTCAGCACTCCTACTCCACCGGCGGCGAATACATCCTTCAAATCGTAAAATGCCTTCAGTCGCCCCCAGGTCGGCGACTTCGTGGTGTAATTGTCTTCGGGGATATCATAGTCGGGGTCAGTGAAATCGACCCATGCAGTCGTGTCGCCATCCACTACGGTTTCCAGCTTGCTGGTCAGGTCGGTTCTGAGGCCGCCATCGCGGGCATTGGTCAATAGCCCGAAATTACCTGCGCCCAGCGCCGCTGCGCTGGCTTCGAGCTGCGTGGCATCCACGCCGTTGATCAGTGGCAATTGAGAGAGCCCACTCACCTTCGCCAGATCGGGATCGCTGGGATCCAAGTCCGGGCTGTTAAAGCCCAGCGCGGGTAAACTATAGTGCCCACCCAGCACTTCAGCGCCTTCAATACTCGCGGGCAATGGATCGACCGTCGGCAGCGCAATCCCCACATCCGCTTTTTCCTGCTGACCGGAGACCCAATAAGCGAAGCCATCACTTTTGTCGTCCGCATCCATATAAACAATGGGCGCCTCGACATAATCAGCGGCATTGGCACTATTCGCAAAAGGGCTGGGAGGGAAACGGACACTGGGCTGCGCCAACGCGGTAATGGGATCGAGCAGGTTGGTGCTGATTTTACCCTGATTGCCACTGATCAGCCAGGTCTCCAACTCTTTGGTCTGAGTCACTTCATCATAGCTCCACACACCCATCCACTGCGGGTGCAGCACACCATCGATGATATCCGGAGTGGTCGCATTGGTATCTTTGATCCCCGCACTGGCGGTGCTGCGCTGGTCGACACCGCAATGCTGCTGTAATTCCCCCAGCGCAGTGAGCGCACCGGTGAGTGCATTCTGCTGCGCAATTAAGCGCGTCTTGGCGATTTCGGCGCTGGTCGTCTCGACCTGCACCAGCGTGGTCATCGACAGTAACAGCAGCAGGACGAATGCCATCAGGCTCAGCGCAATGACCAGCGCGAAGCCATGCTGAGAGTGAACACTGCGCGATTGATGCGGAAAGATGTGATTCGAATTCATTGACAGGAGTTTGATCTGGGGAGGTCAGTGTGCATCAAGCGAGATCCATATTATCTACAGGTGCTTTAATTGCAAACAAAGTGCATTTCCAAAGCGCGCGTTGCCATGCACACCCTCATTTTATTGCACATGATTACACCTAGGGTCAACTACAGATTTCCCAAAAAGGGAGAAGTCCAGCGCCTATGCAAACTTGCGACTCGTTCGTTGCCATTGCCTTAGTTGGATCCAATCAGAGACATTTCCGAGGAGCCCGTGACTGATGGAATGAACGCTCAACATGAAACTTTAAACGTTCAACGCACAAGGATGAGCGTTTTAACTTGGACGTTGAGCGTTGACGGAGGTCTGCCGGAGATGGCGTAGCAATGTTGAGCGTTCACACCCAAGGGCATGAAACTGTGCAATTTTAATGGCCCCGATTGCTTGGTAAATGCCTGATTCAACGCCTTTTAGCGTGTGTCATGCCCTTTGGGTGCGTCACACTAGGCGGTTAACGATTGAGCACTAAAGAGTTAAGCTACAAATTGCATTGGCTGAGGCTCGGCAAAACCCCTCCGTCTCGGCCCTTCGACAGGCTCAGGGTGGTGAGATTGTCGAACCCACAGACCGAGCCACCTCCCCTTAGCAGGCATATTCTTATACATATATTTAGATAGTCTAATTCACGTTGGCTAGACCGATTAAAGCCATATTTAATGCTCTCCTCCGGTTCAGAGGAACGGTCGGCTCTTCCCTTGTGGCAGTAAACCGCTCAGACACAGACCCAGCAGAGCTGGGAACCGCTTATTTACGCTTATGTAACGCTTATCCAGCACGACGTAAATTCTCATCATAAGCGTAACGGAGTGCGAGCAGCACGGAGATGGTAAACCAAAGGTTTGCCCTGAGTCAGCGAAGGGTGACGAGAGCGGGTGCCCTTTGGGCGAGCGAGGAACATATTAGCGAAGATAAGCGGTCGTCGGCTATGCCGGCTCTCAGAATCATTCGTCCTAAAATGAAAATACATAAGTCGGATTGGCAGATATTGGTGACATGATCTGCCCCATACATGATTTTTTTTTACCACCCGCTGCGCTAGAGGACACAGAGCACAGAGCTTGAGGTATAAGCTGATCTTTGAAACACGTCAGATTGGCTCGGTGCTTATCATGCCCTTGGGTGCTCTGTGTCCTCTAGTGACCGAAGGGAACGGGTGGTTAAAACTTGCTACGCCATCTCCGGCAGACCTCCGTCTGGGTTCTTTTTCTTTGTTGTCCGTAGGCATTCTGTTTGCCGCATTGACTGCAATGACTCCGGCGGACACCTCGGTCAGTTTACCTGCCATCGATATAAATATTGTGCTCTAAAAATAGCCTGTTGGATTTTTCCGAGCCCTGAAACCACCTTGAAAGGATCATTTAAAATGACCACCCTATTCCCGGCAAGCTTGCCGCCGCGCTGGTCGATGAACAGGACATTGTAACACCGTTTGGCGAAGAAGAATGGAATGCCGCCCAATGAAGTATCTGCTGGATACACACACGTGGATCTGGTGGAATATGAATCCCAAAAGGCTATCTGCCAAAGTCAAGCGACTGATCTCTGAACCCACCCGCTACGAGGAACTTCTGCTCTCCGCAATTTCCCCGTGGGAATTCTGCAAACTGCTCGACAAAAAAAAGACTCACCATCGCTTGCGATCCGGAAGAGTGGATGAACCTAGATTCGGGAGTTAGAAGTAAGGAGCTAGAAGTTAGATGATACCCATCAAGAGCTTACACTGCATTCGCCCTTCGCCAAATTGGCGAACTCGCTCAGGTTCATAACCTACTGTTTTTTAGGGACTAACTTCTGACTTCTACCTTCTAACTGCTCTTTTTAGGATGAATGAAGCCCTCGACATGCCGAAACTTCGCCTGGTTCCGCTGTCTCCCACCCTCTCCTTCAAAGCAAACAATCTGCCTCAACCATTCCATCTCGACCCGACCGACCAGATTATTGTCCCAACGGCACGCGAAGAAAACGCAACCATTCTCACCGCAGACCAGCTCATTCTGGGCTACAAGGAAGTCAAAACTCTTTGGTGAAATTACTTCGCGCTGGGGCGTCCGTTAATCTTCAATTCGTGCACCGACCACCACGCACCCTGCCGAGCGGTTTGCACGATCTTCACATAGCGCCCGACGGCATCGCAGGTGATCGCTGTCAACGCGGATCCTTTTCCGGATGCAGCCGCCGCACCGAAGTCGTTGGCCTGATTGGAAACGTAGAGTTCATACGTTCTGGGGAAATCGCCTGCGGAACCGGTCGTATCCAAAATGACCGAATTGACCGTCTGCTCGTAGCCTAGGTCCACGACGATCCACATCGGCTCGGAAGACGCCATGCTGACATTACTGGTCCAGCGCGTAGCCGGATCCAAATCGATCATCTTTTGCTGCTGCTCTGGGCTATTGTTAAAATTCGAGCTAAAGGTCCAGTCGGCCTTGCTCAGCTGCTCTTGACTGCCCGAGATGGCGGCTTTGGCTGCCTCGACCACCGCGCTGTCAGCGCTCTGCAGATAGGCGCTCGCCAGTGTTTCAACTCCCGGATCGGGCACGCCAGCAAGTGTATTCAAGATCGTGATACGCTGAGAGCCGGTTTCTGCCAGATCCAGCAAGCCGCCGAGTGTGGCCAGCTTCACCGACGGTGCCACGCGTCGATCTTGCGCCAGTAGATGAGCATATCCTGTAACGGCGGCATCTTTGATAGCTGTGGTTTGGCCAGCTTTGCACTGGCCTAGCAGCGCCTCTACCGACGCAGCGCTATTAAAGTCAGCCAACGCCTGCACCACTGCCAACTGCAGATCGGGCGCGCCCGCCTCTAGCTGGCTCAACAGATACGATTCGGCAGCCGCCGTGGGAAATTTACGGAGCATCTTGATGAAGTCGATCCGGCCTGCGGGCGTCGCGTGTTGCGCAGCGTCGATCAGGATCGCAGCCACCGCTGCATCATCATACAGCCGCTCTCCCAGCTTGACGATGCCACCGCGGATTCTGGAATTCTTCGGCTGCTCCAAGGCAAAGACGCATAAGTCCTTGAGTTCAGGCATGGCCCCGTTTAGCACCACCACCTTCAAGGCGGCACCTGCAACTTTAGAGTTATCCGAGCGTAGCAGAGTCGCGGCAGCTGCGGCCAAAACCGCGGTTCGGCGACCATCTGCGACCTTCAGCAACGCGGCCTGTTGATCGGCCGCCCCGTTGAGAAGCAGCTGCGCAATCGCCTCATCCGCGCCCTTAGCTCGCAAACGGATGAGCGCGCTTTCGGCCGCTTTCGCGACGACAGGATTGGCATCATATAGCAGCGCGCTCAGCACAGAAACCTGGGATACGCCACCGACTGCGCCCAGCATATTGATCGCCTCCAATTGTGTCGCAGGGTTGACCAAAAGTGCCTCAAGCACGGGGAGCACCTGCGCATCATCGCGTCTTGCTAAAGTCTGCACTAGGCTGATCGCGTTCCACGCAGATTCGCCTGCCGCCAGCGTTCCCATTTTCGCGGTCAATGCTTCGCTAGGCACGAAGACCGACGCCGCAAGCGCCGCATGCTGCATGGCCTCATCGGACTCCGATAGATAGCGAAGAACGAGCGCCTGCCCCTTCGCGGGGTTCAAACGCACACAGCCGATCAACGCGGCCTGTCGAATTTGCACCGTGCTGCGATCGTTGAGAAACGATTGATACACTGGAGTCGCATCCGCAGGGGCGAGGCGACCGGCGAGATCGATCAGTGCGGCATCACGCGCAGCCGATACGCCGGGTGCATCCGCTAGGCCGAGTAAATCGCCCAACTGTGCCTTCGTTGCGCAGTGGCCGAGCGCCTGAATCGCCACGATGCGCTGCGCTGTCGGCCCCTGTTTCGCCAGATTCGCGAGTGCGCCGGCAAAGGCCGGCCCACGAGCCGCCATGGCTTGGATCACGTTGAGGCGCTCCTGCTCATCCAGCTGGCTCCAGGTGGTTTTCGTTAGCTGCATGAAAGTGGCAGCATCGGCATGCTGCGCCAGAAACATTAAGGCCGCGTGCGACAGCACGTCGTCGTCAAGGAGGCCCGCTACCGTTTGGATGGATGCCGGAGTGGCAACTTGCGAGAGCGCCTCAATGGCCGCCTGACGACTTGCGTCGGTGGCACCCTCGTCCTCAATCAACCGACTACACAGATCGACGAGCGTTTGTTTGTCTTCGGCGCTACGGGCCTGACGCGCCATCACGATCAGTTTCAGCTTCGCTTCAAAAAAGAGCGGTCCGTTAAAGGCCCGCAGCCGATCATAGAATGCGATCGGCAGGTCTTCGACTACAAGGTCGCCAGCAACGTATTGCAGGCCGCCAAGATAATGGGTCTGCACGCGCGTATCTGCATAGGTCGTATCGTTGTGGCCAAAGGTGGTATAAAACACCCGCCCCTCGCCGAAACGACGGATATGGGAAAGGGTATAGTCCTGATCATGACGCCGTTTGTTGACCTCAGCCGGACGGCCAGCGGTTTCCTGATCCGAAAGATCCACACTGAGCAGCACGCGGGCTTTATCGCGGCTGAAGAAAGGGTCCCTCGAAATATAGAGTTCATCCTGTATACGGAAGGACTCGCCGAGATGTTGGGTCAGCGGGTGGTCGGGTTCTTCGTTGAGGCAGCAATGCTCCTGATTCCACACCCAAGGGTGCGCCATGAAGCGGAAGCCGATCATTTCGTTGTAGGCGGGCCAGCTACCGCCCGCATCAGCGCCACCGTGAATCACCATCACCCCCCCGCCCTGCTGGACAAAGTCAAGTATGCCCTGGCGGATGGTTGGATCCGCGATGTTACGGTCAAACCCTGTGCAGTTATTAAACACCAACGCGTCATACTGCTGCAGATTTTCAGCGCGGTAATCCTCCTGATTGTCTGAAAAATCGAAGGCATAGTCCCCATACTTCTGTTGCACTTGCTCAAAGAACGCGTTCCCCATCGGAGTCGACACGTGGTAGTAGCCCATCGAGCGGCTCATCACCAGTAGTTTGCGCGGCTTGATCGCTGGCGTCTGCAAAGCAGCGGGCATGGCGGCCGCGATTGCCGCCCGATCAGTGTCGGTGAGCACACGCGCATCAGCCGGGCTTTTCTGAGCCTGAAGGAGGGCCGCTTGGCCCAGCAAGAGAAGGCCGATGAAGACCTGTTTAACCATTGAGTGAGGTGAATTCATTTTAGAAAGATCCTATAAGTTTATGAGGGATACGCTGCCTGAATCAGACCGCATACTGCGAGCGTTTAGCCGTGCTCAATAAAAGGTTGGCGGCCGCGTTGTCGGTTAGCCCGGTCTTGTAATCAAATTTAAAGGCCTGTCCGCATTGCACGGCGACATTGCCCAAATGGCAGACCACCGCACTGGATGCGCCCACCACTTCGTCGCAGATCGGCTTTTGGCGCGATTTAATGCAATCGACAAAATTCCGCGCATGGCTGGTGGATTCGTAGACCGTCCGTTCGTCCCCTCGAGTCGGCTCAAACTTCAAACGAGTGGGCTTGGTTTCGAGCACCCCACGTCCGACATAAATAGTGCCCTCATCTCCGATAAATTCGACGCCTTGGCTCAGTTCGGGAAATACACTACCACTCCGCTGGTTTATGATCTGAACGCCATCTGCATAGCGATAGGTGAGCGATTTTCGCTCGGGGTCTGATGGATCCGGAGGAATCACTTCGACCGGTGCATCGCCGTCGCGATCCAAGGCCCATTGAGCGATATCATATTGATGCGCGCCCCAGTCACATTGGCTTCCACCACCGAAATCACTATACCAGCGCCATGAAGGCCAGTTGGCATAAACAGCGGGTGCCGGAGCGATCTTACTGTTATACGGTTGCATGGCCGAAGGGCCCACCCAGCGATCCCAGTTGATCGTGTCCTGCTTTTCCTCGCACAGATCATACATGAACTTGGGCGGTGTGCCCCCCGCGACATTGAGCGTATGCACGTGGCCGATACGGCCATTGCGCACCATCTCCACCGCAAAACGAAACTCCTGCGACGATCGCTGCATCGTTCCGGTCTGCAGCACACGTCCATATTGCTGAACCGCAGCCACTACCTCGTAGGCTTCCCCCACCGTATGTGTCAGTGGTTTTTCGCAATAGACGTCCTTCCCCGCGCGGCAGGCGGCAATGGTCATGTTGGCATGCCAATGATCCGGCGCGGCAATGATCACGCCATCGATATCCGGACGCGCCAACAATTCAAGAAAGTCATCGTACAGAGCGATGCCCTCCCCCTTAGCCTGCCCTCGTTCCTTTTGATAGAAGGCGTCATAAAAGTGTTTAAAATCCCGTAAGCGTGAGCGTTCCACATCGGCGCAGGCAACGACTTGCACATCCGCCATATGACAAAAAGTATTGCGCAGGCCACGCGCCATCTTGCCGCAACCTATATGCGCCAACGACACGCGATTGCTCGGGGCCACCGCACCGCTGCGCCCTAGAACAGATGCGGGGATGATTGTAGGAAAGCCTAGAATCGCACAGGCTTTCGCACTATTTTTGAGAAAGGAACGGCGGGTGTGCTGCTGGTTCAAATTGGTGCTCATAACTAATAATATCTCAGGTTCTTTTTGAAGGTATTTGTCAAAAAAATAAAGATTAACCCACGTGTCAATGACGAAATACAACAATGTGTAACGGATGGAGCAGTGAAGTCGTCTCGTTACAGAGCATGGCTAAAAAACCGATCGCTCTCGGCGAGATGCAGAAAGAGCTGCCTTCACCAACAGCGCCATCGCGGCGAGCGATAAATGTCCGGAAAAAAGGGCTCAGCACGGAAGTGCGCTTATAGAGAGTTTGCTGCTCATACTCTGAAAATAAGCGTAAATAAGTGTTAATAAGCGGGATCAAAAAAGCATGCCAGAAAAGCCCAGTCCTACGTAATTTCGCTATCGCTAGCCCGCTAATTTTGCTACGCCATCTCCGGCAGACCTCCGTCGCTAATTATACGCTTATTATGACAGATGCGATC
>Ga0115008_10001087_pt1 | contig 21649 bp, 19 predicted proteins | sample FraStrMetagenome_FD_87164 | JGI IMG/M metagenome (GOLD analysis project Ga0115008, IMG submission 87164) | Marine eukaryotic phytoplankton communities from Arctic Ocean - Fram Strait ARC3M Metagenome | ecosystem: Environmental > Aquatic > Marine > Oceanic | place: Fram Strait | collected...
AATTCATCACCAACAAAATCTCCCCAAACAGATTTGAATTTTTTATTAGAAATGACGTCTCTTATTTCACTATCATCTTGTTCAAATTCTCTTCTAATGCGTAATAAGTCATCCTTGTTTGGGTCCCAAAATCCAGTTGCTATAAATGATTCATTATTAGGCTGTATATGAACATAGTAACCCCCTCTGAGTTCTGGTTTTTTTCTACTGAAAGATCCTCCAAAATGAGTTTTATAAGGTAATTTATTTTTTGAGAATCTAACATCTCTATAAATTCTAAAAACTTTAAAACCATCAACAATATCATGTTTATTCAAATTCTCATAAATATGCTTACACGCTTCTTTAGCTTTAGCTTCTTGTTTTTTGAATTCTGGCTTGTTATCATTAAACCAGTCTCTATTGTTGTTTTTTTCTAATGTTTTAAAAAAGTTTAGAATCTCTTTTGAGAATTTTGGAGTAGCCATTTGATATTGAATTAATTATAAAAATTTCTGTAAAAATTAAAGCCAACGCTTCTTTCTAAAATAAATTAACATAAAAATAAATAAGATAAACATAGCACCCATGAGAATAAAATAGCCATCTTCAGAGTTGAGTTCTGGCATGTTTTTAAAATTCATTCCGTAGATACCAGCAATAAAAGTTAATGGTATAAAAATGGTAGCAATGATAGTAAGCACTTTCATAATCTCATTCATCTTATTACTGATGATCGTCATATACATATCCATTAAACTCCAAATCATCTCACGATAAAGATCTATAGACTCACTAACTTGTAAAATATGATCATACAAATCACGTAAATAACTATGTGTTTGTTCTTCAATAAATGCACAGTCGGTTTTTTCCATGCGACTAATAACTTCTCGCAGCGGATAGATTGATCGACGCATGCGCAAGATTTCTTGTTTTAATTCCTGAATTTGTCCTGGTGTGCGACCATCTGCATCTTTAGACTGAAATAGAAAACCTTCCAATTCTTCAACCTTATCACCTAAAACCTCAATCACAGTAAAATAATTATCTACCACAGCATCTAAAATAGCATACATCAAATAATCTGAATCACGAGTACGAATGCGTCCTTTTGCAGAATTTAAGCGTTCTCTCAAAGAATCAAAAACATCACCATCTGCTTCTTGAAAGGTCAATACGTAATCCTCCCCTAAAATTAAGCTCAAATGTTCATAATGAATCTCATCATCATTCCTTACAGATAACATTTTAAAAACGACAAGCATATAATTTTCAAACTCTTCTAATTTTGGTCTCTGGCTCGTGTTTACTAGATCTTCTAAAGTTAATGGGTGCAATTTATAATGTAAGCCTAAAGTCTCAATATTCTTTACATTATTTAGCCCATTTATATTTATCCAAGTAACGTGATCATTCCCTTTAAAGTTAAAAACATCTTGAACTGAACTCGTGTTTAAACTTGTAAAGTCATCTTTCGAATAATTAACAATCTCAATATCTGTGGTTGTTGATTGCTTATTTCCTTTATATGCAATTGTTCCCGGAGGGAGATTAGACGCTTTATAAGACTTTTTCTTCTTTTTTACTTTCATAAATATTACGCTTTGGGCTACTAAAGCTAAATGTATAAAAACTTTTTGGTATTGTAAACAACTATATTGGAGTTACTAATTAGAATGTAAAACGTTGTTTTACAGCATATAAAACTATTACTATTGAATTATCATTAAACAACTTGCATATTTTACATTTTTTTACTAATATGCAAACAAATATTACAAAAAAAAATACATGGGAAGACCTCCAACTAGACCAATAAAATTTAGAGATGGATTTTATTTAGAAATACGAAATAAAGGTAAAAATACTGGAATCAAATTACACAGAGACACCAAAGAGCAAATGATGCGAACTATTAAAGAATATGAGCATAGTAAAGAGGTTTATATTTTAGGTGAATCTAAAAACGGAAAATGGGTTAATAAAACACCTATTCGTCATGTTGTAGAAGATTAAAGGCCTAATAAATTAAAACATTTAAACTCAACATAGTTTTATATTTAGAATATAAAACTATGTTGAGTTTTTTTATACATTTTATTTTATAAATTAAGACTGTAACTAACAAAATCAATTTAGAATGACGTATTCAAAAACAAACAAACCACCTGTGTGGTATTGGATTATTGCAGTAGTAGCTTTACTTTGGAATAATATGGGAGTCATAGCTTATATAGGTCAAGCTTATATGACTGACGAAATGATTGCACAATTACCTCAAGAACAACAAGCAGAGTTTTTGTATGAACATCCTGCCTGGTATACATCCATGTTTGCCCTAGCTGTTTTTTGTGGAGCTTTAGCTTGTATTTTACTTTTAATTAGAAAAAAATGGGCCTACTTTTTATTTATAATTTCTTTTCTGTGTGCTACAATTCAACAAGTTTATTTAATGATGGAAATTGAAGGAATTAATATAATAATGCCAATTGCAATTATTGTTATTGGAGCATTATTAGTTTGGTTTTCGAAATTTTCAATATCAAAATCATGGTTAAACTAGTTATTTAATTATTTTATATTCGTAAAAAGTCTTATTACAAAAAAGGCATTAGATATTTCTAATGCCTTTTTTAATACTATTTATTTTAAAAATTATGATAAATCTAAAATTAAAGGTTTTTTGCGTGGTATTTTAAAAGCCCTTCAATTGGTCGTCTTTCAAAATTACCTACTATAAATCCTAATTCTTCTCCAACTTCTCTAATTTCGGTTTCTGAGAAAAATGCTATAGATCCCGCAAAATGTACAGGAGCTGTTTTAATTTCTTCATTGTATTGAAATATCATATTTTTAGCAAATTTCCTGATACCTTCTTTAATAAGTTCTTTAATATAATTAGAGTCTTTATTTAAGAACATAAATTCTGCAAAGTTAGCTAAGTATGCATTAGGATTTGGTTGCTTGTATAGATTATACTTAATGTAATCTGCCTCCAAATTGTGTTTGTGTTCAAATGCCACTTTGATATCTTCTGGCATTGCATTATAATAATAATCTTTGATAAGCTCTTTTCCGAAGTAATTACCAGATGCATCATCCATCAATGTGTAACCTAAAGAAATAACACGTTGATGTAATCTTTGGCCATCATAGTAACTACAATTTGAACCAGTTCCCATGATACAAACTACTGCTGCTTCATCATCACTATTTATTGTAGCACGAACTGCTGCCATTGTATCTTCTTGAATTTCAATAATTGCGTTTAAAAAAATAAGTTGTAATACATCTGCTAACATGGCTTTTGGTTTCTCTGTACCGCAACCTGCACCATAGAAAAAAACATGAGTTACTTGGCTTTTTAGTTCCATGAGCTCATCATTTTTTCTAATAATCTTTCTAAGTTTTTTCTCTTTTAAAATTGCTGGATTAAGCCCTTTGGTACGCATTTTCTCTTTGAGCTGCACACCATTTTTATCTATTGCAATCCAATCACATTTTGTAGAACCACTATCAACTATTAAAATCATAAATGAATGTAAAAAATAAATCCGTAGAATAGAAAACTATAACTATGGATTTATAAATGAATCTTATAAAGAATTTACTTTTTGAGCTAAATCAACAAGCTTGTTAGAATATCCAAACTCATTATCATACCAAGATATCAGTTTGAAAAACTTAGAATTCAACTCAATACAAGCGTCTGCATCAATAATACTAGTGCGCACATCACTCACAAAATCTTGAGAAACTACCGCATCTTCAGTATATCCTAAAACACCACTCATAGCACCTTCAGATGCTTTTTTGAAAGCAGCTTTAATCTCTTCTAAAGACGTGTCTTTTGTTGTTCTTACCGTTAAATCTACTACAGATACATCTGCAGTTGGTACACGAAACGCCATACCAGTTAATTTTCCGTTTAGTTTAGGAATAACTTTACCAACAGCAACTGCTGCTCCTGTTGAAGACGGAATGATATTTAAAAGAGCCGAACGACCCATTCTATAATTCTTTCTAGATGGACCATCAACAGTTAATTGTGTTGCTGTACTTGCATGAATTGTCGTCATTAATGCTTCTTCAATTCCGAAGTTATCATCAACTACCTTTGCAATTGGAGCTAAACAGTTAGTTGTACAAGAAGCGTTCGACACAATGTTGTGATCGCTAGTTAATTCATTATCATTAACTCCCATTACAAACATTGGCACATCTTTACTTGGTGCAGAAATAACAACTTTCTTTGCACCTGCTTGAATATGGTAATCTGCAGTCTCCATAGATGTAAATATCCCTGTACATTCAGCTACAACATCTGTTCCAACTTCATCCCACTTTAAATTTTTAGGATCTCTCTCTGCAGTAACTCTTACCGTTTTGCCATCCACAACTAAGTGACCATCTTTAACTTCTACTGTCCCATCAAAGTTTCCATGAACAGAATCATATTTTAATAAGTAGGCTAAATGTTCAACATCTAACAAATCGTTAATGGCAACCACATCAACGTCATCACGTTTTACCGTTGCTCTAAATACGATTCTACCTATTCTACCAAAACCGTTAATTCCTAATTTCAAATTTGACATATTATTATTATTATTATTATTTATTTGTATTATTACTTTTCTTTTTTTCTTCGGAAATGTTCAACATTTAAAACTTTTTTTTTAAATAAAGTTGAGATACACTCCCTATATTGACATAATATCTGAAACTCTTAAAAGTTCTAGATTAATATTTGACTTTCCTTTCACAGCTTGATCCAAGGGTGTTACAGCAATTTTATCACTTAATAAACCTACCATTAGATTCGTGTCGCCATCTAATAAACATTCTACTGCTTTTACTCCCATTCTACTTGCCAATACACGATCAAAACAAGATGGTGAACCACCACGTTGCATATGTCCCAAAACAGAAACACGAACGTCATATTCAATCATGTTTTCTTCGACATAATCTTTAAGTTCAAAGACATTTTTACCAATCTTATCACCTTCTGCAACAATTACAATACTTGATGACTTTCCAGTTTTCTTACTGCGACGTAAGGACTCTAACAAACGATCTAACCCTAAATCTTCTTCAGGAATTAAAATTTCTTCAGCACCAGCTCCTATTCCAACATTTAAAGCAATATGACCAGCATCTCGTCCCATCACTTCAATAAAAAACAATCTATTATGTGAACTTGCAGTATCTCTAATTTTATCAATAGCTTCTACGACTGTATTTAATGCGGTATCGTAACCTAAAGTATGAGATGTTCCGAAGATATCATTATCAATAGTACCTGGAATTCCCATCACAGGGAAACCAAATTCTTGATTAAAAATCATGGCTCCAGTAAAAGTACCATCACCACCAATGGCAACTAAAGCATCTATATTAGCTTCGGTTAAATGCTTATATGCTTTTTGTCTACCCTCGGGTGTTTTAAATTCTAGAGAACGTGCAGATTTCAATACTGTACCTCCTTTATTAATAATACCCTTAACGCTACGAGCATCCATAGACTTGAAGTCGCCTTCAATCATTCCTTCGTAACCTCTGTAAATTCCAACGCATTCGATGTTATGATATGCACAAGTTCTAACTACAGATCTTATGGCAGCATTCATTCCTGGAGAATCTCCTCCAGACGTAAAAACACCAATTTTTTTAATCTTTTTTGACATATTTTTATGTTTCCAAAAGTAAAACTAGTGAACAAAAACTATAATTTAAACGGAATTGAACTTTATTTAACAGTACTACAAAAACTCAAACGTTTTCGTTAACAAGTAATATGAAAATTGTTAAAAATTAAGAAGATTAATTACTTTTTGAGCCTTTTTTTGAATTGAAATCGATGAAATCTGGAGTCATTTTCTCGTCATCTTCTTTCTTTTTCTCTTTTTTAGGACTATTCTCTTTCTTGTTTTTCTTTGAAAAGATAATTTGCAATAACTCTTTGAATGTATCAAAATCAACATTATAAGCTAAACCAGCTCCCTGAGTATATCCTATTTCTTCACCAAAATTTCTAATACTATTTTCTCTATTGAAAAACGTCGCTTTTAATGTGCCATCATCATTTAAAAGTACATCTATTTGCACATCACCAGCAATTACAGTTTGATTGACTCCCCCAATTGGCACACCAACCTTACCATTAATAAGCACACGATCACTAATTTTTGTACTTAACGTTAAACCTAGTCTATCATCTGTTTGGTAATCTGTAGTCACTGCACCAGCTTCATAATTAAAGTTTACTTGAAGTTTACCGTTCTCGTCAGTTAAAAAACTATTAAATAATGAGTTTACACGATCTGAAATTGTTCCATAAGCCTGTTGTCCCAAACTTACCTCACTAGCAAAAGAACCGGTAGATAATAAAAATAAGGCTTGATTTTCTCTACTTTCTTTAGTTTCTAATCTATACTCTAACTCTGATTTTATAGTCGTATCAACATTCGGAAAATTAAATGTAAAATCAGGATCAGGCTGTTCTAACTGCCCAGAAAGATTGATTTCTACCTCTACATCTATACTCCTATTAATTGGAGCATCTAATAAAACGGATGGATTTGCTCTTGTAGCATAAACTGCAGTCAAACCAACCTGCGCTTTTAATGGATCTCCTTCCCAACGTATATAGCCATTTGGTTTTACATTCAATTTCTTTTGGATTAAACCTCCAAAAGCAAAATTATAAAACCCTTCTACGATTTGAAAATCTCCATGCATTTCAAACTTTCCGTTGGTATTGATATCAAATAATAAGTTTCCATTTCCTTTTCCTTGAATAGTACTTCCTGAGACTTTATCAATCACAATCTCTATATCTGCATAAGGATTAACAAAAAGGTTAAATTCTAGTTCTAGTCCTTTAACTTCCGTATTACTAATAACCTCTCCTCTTAATCGTGCTTCCTTTTCTTCCGGACTTAAAAAATGTATATAGGAGTTATCTCCATAACTTTCTAAATCACTTAAAGGTATTTTAAAAACAGTGCCTTGTGCTGTACTCCCGTTAAATTCTATTTTAAGTGCATCGGTTGGACCTGAAATATCTGCCTTACCTTCTACGAAAGCAGTACCATAATACAATTCATCATCCTCTCCGGTAGATTTAGTATTTAGCACTAAAAGACGATCAGTGTCAATTTCTAAACCAAGTTTCCAATCAGAAAAATTTTGATGAGCAATATACCCTGTAAGTACCGCTTTTGAAAAATACTCAGAATCTGTTATTTCTACATCTTGAAAAATAAAACGTTGCGATTCTAATTTCACCTGAGAATCAAAATCAAAACTATAATCTACATTAAGATATGGTATTGTCAATCCTGCATTATCCAATAATAAATCACCGTTAAATTGTGGATCATTTAACTTGCCTGTTACCTTAGCATTACCCGTTACTAAACCTCGAATGTTCGTTATTACACCTTTACCAAACGGATCTAAGGGATCTAATAAAAATTCTTCAAATTGAACTTCTAAATCTATGGCATTACCATCCAAATCAATTAAACCAATGGCATCTAAAGATTTCAAGTTGTCATTTTTAAGCGTGACATTAACATTATAACTCGTTAACGAATTATTCCCTTTAACAAGAGCATGAAGCTCTCCTAACTCATAATTATTAGCTTTCAAATCACTAATAACAACATCAGAAACTGGCAAATACACCCCTTCCTTTTGCAATACATCTAATTTACCGTTAACTCGTCCTGCGAGTGATAAACTGTCTATTCTGGGTGTTATTTTTTTTAAGTCTACATCCGTAAAATCTAACTTTAAATCTTTAAAATTATCACCAATTATTTGACCGGAAAGTTCAATACGTTCCTCAAAATGGTTCATAACAATTTCGCTAATATCAAAATTTTTAAAGTCTCTTGTGAAAGCAATTTTATGTAACTTATTTTTTTCTTCATTAATGACCCACTTATTATTTTTAAAAACCACTTCAGATTTTCTAAAACCTATAACAGACTTATTGGAGTCATCAATTGTATAAAACATGCTAAGGTTAAAATCATCAACATTTTGCTTTCCACCTTTAAATTCAGATTTTATAAATAGAGTATCACGTTGGGTTACATTAATTAAACTAAACTTTGAAATATCATAATACGCTGTGCTTAGTGTATCAATCTCAACATAGGTATTAAACAATGGATTACTATTATCTATCAAAATTGATATATCATTCACGAAATAATCCAGTAGTTTTATTTTTGGTGAATTAAAAGAGAGATTGAACTGTTGCTCATCGGTTTCAATTCGTCCTTTTACAGTTGTATTTGGACCTAATTCTAAATCGTGATAAAAAACTTCTACGATTTTGTTATAAATTTTAAAATCAAATTCTAGATATTGATCAGTTTCAATCTCATTGGGGGTATAATTGCTATAAATACTGCCTACAGAGTTCTCTACCAATCTACCGATATCTGCAAATCTAAAATCTCCACTTACTTCACCTTCAATAATATCAGGTGAGTTTATAGATACAATATGCTTATCATTAATAAATTTAGACACTATTTTAAAATCTTTAAAGAAGTATTCATCATTTTCATTAATATAGGTGGTGTTCTCAAAATTTAATGTACCATAGGCATCATCAATCGTTGATCCTTTTACCGAAGTGGTTACTTTACCTCTAAATATTGAAATACTATCTTTTGTAATAAAATTTAGAGCTCTAAGGTTGGCATACTCCACATTAGCATTAAAGTCAAATGCTTTAATAGGCTTTGACAAATCTGCTAGACCATCAAACTTGAACTTAAAATTTTTGTCTTTTGATTCTAAAAGTCCATTGAATATTTGATTCCCTAATTTACCCGAAACAATAATATCTTCATAATTATAATCATTGTATTCTAATTGAAATACTTGTCCTTCAACTTTAGTACTCAAATTATCTACAGTAAATCCTCTACCATCTACATCTAAATTGAAGGATGTTGTTTTTACTTTTGGATCGTTAAGTAATTCTCCTAAATTAAACTCATCAAAAACTATATTACCAGTATAACTAGCATTATCAATATCGTCAACGTGAGTCATTTTCATATCAGACACAATCAAGCCTAAATCTGTATAAATATTTAGACCAGCATCAATGGTTGTATCAGTAATATATGACGTTCCTGTAATCCTGAAATTTCCAAGCTTCGAAAATACAGATGGAATTGATTCACCTAAGATATTTGGTAACAAAGCTCTTAAATCGTAATAATTTGAAGATAGATTATCAAAACGGGCATTCATTGAAAAGTCACCTTCTTCTTTACTTAATAAATTTTTAAAATTAATATCACAATATATTTTACTTCTACCACTTGCGGTAAGCTCTAAATTTTTCGCTGTTAAATCATTTAAAGTACCTGTTAAATTAACATTGATTTTAGCTTCTTGGTTGTTTCCAAATTCATTATAAAATGTATTTAAATCATCGAGATATACTTCCGAATCCTTGAAATTTGCAGTCACCTGAACCTTATCTTCAAACTCTTTAAAATCCTCACGATCATAATCAAAACGCAAATTTCCTAGCAGATTAGACTTTTCAGTTTTAATACTTAAATTATCAAAAGTCATATGCTCTCTCGTATACTCAAAGTCGGTCACCATATTTTTTACATAAGCGCCTCTACTATCTTTAAAATTCAATGTATTGACGCGCATATTGACCTGACTACCTGCAATAACAAAATTTGTGGAGTTAATGTTTAAATCATAAAATTCTAATACTTTTTGTGTCTCTCTATTTTCATCAATTAACCTGAAAGTACCATCATAAATTGACACATCACTAGATGATAACAAGAAAGTACTCTTTTCTGGTCTTGGATTATCTTCATCAAATCTAGCTACAAAAACATCTAAATTGGTGTCAGTTTCACCTTTGTAAGTTTTTACATTGAATGTCAAGTTCATAATATCAATATCTCCAAAATCTAGAGTCCCGTTGATAATATTTCTATAGTTAAGAATAGAGGTGTTTAATTCTCCAATGGCAATAAGTGTATCTTTTTTGTAGTCTTCAATATAAACTTCTTTGAGCTCTACATCACCATTAAATTGCAGTCCAACTTTACCAATATTTATATTTGTACCATAGTCATCATTGATTCTTTTCGTTACATATTTACCAAGACTTGTTTGTACCGCAGGAAAAGATAATATGAGCACCAAAATGATGAAGAGCAGCAAAATTATTGCTAATATCTTTGATACTATTTTAAAGAATTTTTTGATACGACTTGAAAGTTATAACTTTGACTTCAAAATTAACAATTATTGTGCCTAATTTGTATTAATGAGTACACAAAATATATATATTCTTGCCATTGAGTCATCTTGCGATGATACTGCTGCTGCTGTAATGCATAACGGTAAAATTTTAAGTAACATTGTTGCTAGTCAAAAAATACATGAAGAGTATGGTGGAGTCGTACCAGAATTAGCATCTAGAGCACACCAACAAAATATTGTTCCTGTTGTAGATCAAGCGCTCAAAAAAGCAGGCATTGATAAATCACAATTGAGTGCTATTGCTTTTACGAGAGGTCCAGGCTTGATGGGGTCTTTGTTGGTTGGAACCTCGTTTGCTAAGTCCTTAGCTTTCGGACTATCTATTCCTTTAATAGATGTCAACCATATGCAAGCTCATATATTGGCTCATTTTATTGAAGAGGAGGATTTTGAAAAACCGCAATTTCCGTTTTTAGCGATGACTATTTCGGGTGGTCACACACAAATTGTTAAAGTGAAATCACATTTTGATATGGAAGTTATTGGTGAAACAATGGATGATGCTGTTGGTGAAGCCTTTGATAAAAGTGGAAAACTACTAGGCTTAGGCTATCCTGCTGGACCAGAAATTGATAAACGTGCAAAACTAGGAAACCCAAAAGCGTTTCCGTTTACTAAACCTAAAGTTGGCGGACTTAAATTTAGTTTCTCAGGATTAAAAACTCAAATACTATATTTTGTGCAGAAGCAAGTAAAACTTAATTCAAATTTCGTTGAAGAAAATTTGAATGATATCTGTGCTTCTATTCAGTATACGATTATTGGGATTCTAATTGATAAATTAAAAATTGCCACTAAAGAAACAGGAATAAATCACATTGCAATTGGCGGAGGTGTATCTGCAAATTCGGGAATTAGGCAAGCGTTGAAAGATGGAGAAGGCAAATTTGGATGGACGACATATGTGCCAAAATTTGAATACACTACAGATAATGCTGCAATGATTGCTATTGTTGGGCATTTAAAATTTTTAGAAGGTGATTATGCTGAGCAAGATGTAATGGCTTCTTCGAGGTTGAAGATTTAAAATGCTAGAAGCAAACTGTAAATGGATACACAATTTTATAAAGTAATTAGAGTAATCTGTGAGTATTTAGAAGGACTTTTCTTTGGTTTTTGCATAGTAACTCTTTTAGCTTTATTAGTTTATGCATTCTTAAAAAAAGAAGAATTAAAAACATTTATCAACTACTCCATTCTTGTTGCCAAAAACTTAGCCATTTTTTATTTTGTAGTCTATACCATTTCACATATCACTTACTACATATCAAAAGAATTTTATATTTTTTCTGGAAGAGCTACTGGGCCTTATGCTTGGGCTTACTGGATGATGCTTTTAAGACCAATTGTGTTTTGTAGTTTACTTCAATTATTTTGGAACAAAAAAATAGTTTCCAAAATGCGTTATGTTGCGCTAATTATTTCTTTGGTATTAATTATGTTACTATGCTCTGGAGTAATTTTAGAAAAATTTATAATAATTACTACATCATATCACAGAGATTATTCACCAAGTGATTATAGTTTTAATAGCAATATAATTCTGAGTATAATTTTATATGTTTTTAAATTTGGAATTTTATTTAACGCTTTAGTATTTGTAAGTTGGGTAATTGGTAAAGAATCAAAATTCAAATAACCTACTCAAACTCCACCGAGTTTAATATCAATCCAGAAGCAGGTGCCACAAAGCTCATTATCATATCACTTTCTGGCTTTAATGAGTTTTCGATATACTCTAAATCTACGTCTCCTCTGCCTAATTCAATAAGCGTTCCCATCATAAGTCGTATTTGATTTCTACCAAAACCTTTCCCTTTAATAATAAGAGTAAAGGTATTCTCAGGAAAAAAATTTGCAGTAAATAAAGTGTTCTCAACAAGTTCACAGCTTTCAATTGTTCTTATGTACAAGCCTTTATCTGTCGCTCTAAAACAATAGGGTTTAAAATTATGAGTACCTTCAAATAGTTTAGCGCCTTGTTTCATAGTATTAATGTCTAAATCATCTAAAATGGTAGTCATTAAAGGCGCGCAAAAGGGATGACATTTTTGTCCGTAAGTAAACAAATACACGTATTCTTTAATCTTAGAATGTTGTATGATATTAAATTCCGCATCAACTTCTTCAATGGCTAAAGCGCGTAAGTCTTGTGGTAGATTATGATTAAACAACGCTAAAAACGCAATTTCATCCTCGATTTTCTCATAAACAAACAATTCAAAAGCAGTTTCGTTTGCAGATACCATTGCATCTGTGCGACCAGAACCTAAGGTTTTAAATGGCTTACCGTCGAGAATAAAATTAAACGTACGATCTATCATTAAATGAACCGTTTTCAACTTAGGTTGTTTTTGCCAACCATGAAAACGATAACCCAAATATTGAATCTTAATTAAATAGTAATAACGTTTATTGAACATAGGATTAGCAAGAACGCTATTTTGTTACTTTTTACAAAACTTTTATATGCTTTGTTATTGGCAGTTCTATATTGAAGTTTTATTTTTAGACATAAAATTAGCGAGTGCAAAGAAAGTACCCATTTGATCCATCTATAAAACACCATGTAATCATAGCTCTAGGCTTAGCTTTATGGATTTTTCTATTTCTGTATTTTACAGAACCCATGGACGTTAACGAATTTAGTGATCAAGAAAAGTTAATCTACCTTCCGCTTTATGGTTTAATCACAGGTATCAGTTATCTATGTTTTCTTCCATTTCAAAATTGGCTGTATAAAAAGAATAGATTGCAATGGCATCTTATCCATGAACTTTTATTTTTATTAGTTTTCGTTGTCATTTCTATGACATTTGCTAGATTATTATATCTCTACGTCATTGTATATGGCGAACCAAATCCCTACACTCTTGGATATCATATTACAAGTATATTTTTACCCGCTTTAACCGTCATACTTCCCATTTTAAGTATTGGTCGTTTTGCCTTCGGAAAATATAAAGACAAGAAACTCGAGGAACAGAAAATTGAAATTCAAGGCGAAGGAAATTACGAAAGCTTGCGATTACTTATGAATGATTTAATCTCTATCCAATCTTCAGATAATTATGTGGAAGTTTTTTATCTCGACGGAAATGAGCTTAAAAAAATTTTGATTAGAAATACATTATCTAAAGTAGCCGATTCCTTTCCCCATTTATTAAGAACGCATCGTGGGTTTATAATCAATCCCTTTCATTTTAAATCCTGGAAAACCGAAAAAGGGAAACAATTTTTACAGCTTTCACAATCTATTGAAGTACCAATTTCCAAAACTTACTTAGAAGACGTGAAAGCACAACTTCTTTCCACCACAGAATAGGTGCATTTCACCCCAAACGCCTATTAGTATTGTATGATACGTGATTTCTGAAATATCTTTGCTTCAGAAAGTTTAATCACATAAAATCAATTATTATGCAAAAATTAATCACATTTAGTATCGTATTCTTATTCATTATGTCATATGTTTTTTCGCAAACTGAAACTTGCGACTGTAAAACCGATTTAGATTTCGTTGTAAAAAAAATTCAAAAAATGCCTTCTTATAAAAAACAGATTAAAGGCGACAACAAAGAAACTCAATTTGAAAATCTGTATGCTACACTTTTAGAAAAAATGGAACAACCTGTTTTAGTTGAAGACTGTTTTAAGATGTTGATAGAACAAATGTCTTTAGTAAATGATTCGCATGCAGCACTTAGCACGAATAATATAGTTCTTTCAAAAGAAGATATAGAAGATGCTGCAAAATTAGCAGCGTTCAAAACAACAGACCGTTTTAAAAATCACCCTAAAACAAATCGTAATCTTTTAGAGTTGACAGAGGAACTATCAAACACATCTCCAGAAGATCTAGAGGGTATCTATAATCATAGAGACGAACAGCGTATTGGTATTTATTATGCAGATAATCAAAAAGATCTTGTTGGAGTCATTTTAGAAAGTAGCTTAAATCAATGGGAAGCTGGAGAAATTAGGTTTTATGCAACGCATACTTTTGGAAACAAATATGATGTGTATTATTATCATACTACTACAAGAACACCAGGTTTAGTTAAAAGCTTAGTTTTTGAAAATGGTAGAATATGGAGTTACAAAAAAGAAGGAAACACCAATAATAACGAGTTTCGTGACAAGAGTTTACCAGAATTAGATTTCAAGCAAATCAATGAAAATACACAATATTTATATTTTGGGAATTTCAGTAATGGAAAGAAAGATGCTCATACAAAATTCTATAATGATGTGAAGGATAAAATTTCAGCAGAAAACATTATTGTGGACCTCAGGAGTAATACTGGAGGTAATAAGAAGTTTTCAGATCCGTTTTTAAAGCTTTTAAAAAATAAAAATGTTTATATAATAACTAATTGTTTTACAGGCAGTAATGGTGAACAATTTACAGTAAAACTAAAAAATTTAAAAAACGCAAAACATTTAGGACAGAGTACATTTGGAGTTATTGCTTACGGACTAAATTACGGTAGAAGTTACGATACACCTTCAGGACATTTTAGCATATTACCAACAGATATGAACTTCCATGAATACTTTGAATATGAAGGAAAAGGTGTGTCTCCAGAATTTCCATTAGACTTTGATAAAGATTGGATGGCACAAACCTTAGAGATAATTGATAATGATGCTACTAAATAAAACATCAAGAGTTTAAGTGTTTTCTAATGCACGATTAAACTTTCTATTTATAATCATTAGAAAAAAGCCATCACAATGTGTGATGGCTTTTTATTTTCTATTTTTCTCTTCCCTTTAAAACATCAACAACATCATTCAATTTGAAGCCTTTAGCTTGTAGTAAAATCATGTAATGAAATAATAAATCTGCACTTTCATCTAAAAACAACGTATCGTCATTGTCTTTAGCCTCAATAACAACTTCTACAGCCTCCTCTCCAACTTTTTGAGCGATTTTATTAATACCCTTAGCGAATAGAGAAGCAACATAAGATGTGTCTTCTGTAGCGTTATTCTTTCTGTTTTCTATGACCGTTTCTAATTCTGAAAGAAAACCAAAGTTTTGCATGTTGTTGTCATTCCAGCAGGTATCAGATCCTTTATGACATGTTGGACCTTGCGGATTAACTTGCACTAATAGCGTGTCACTATCACAATCTAATTTGATGCCTACAAGGTTGAGTACATTGCCACTTTGTTCTCCTTTAGTCCATAAACGTTGTTTCGTTCTACTAAAAAAGGTTACTAAATTGGTTTCGACTGTTTTTTTAACCGCTTCCTCATTCATGTATCCTAACATCAACACTTTGTTTGTTGTTGCATCTTGAATGATGGCTGGAACTAATCCGTTGTTTTTTGCGTAATCTATGTTCATTTTTTATTGTCATTCCGTACTTGTTGCGGAATCGTTTTATTTATTAGTTTCTATAATCTAACAGCAATATCTTGCTTCTTCAATTCTCGTTTCAAATGCAAAATTTCAATCTCGCCAAAATGAAAAACACTGGCTGCCAATGCTGCATCAGCTTTACCTTCTTTAAATGTATCCACAAAATGCTGAACTGTACCTGCACCTCCCGAAGCTATAATTGGAATATTAACTGTTTCCGAAAGTTGAGACAAAGCTTCATTGGCAAATCCTGCTTTTGTACCGTCATTATTCATTGATGTGAATAATATTTCACCTGCGCCTCTTTGCTCAACTTCTTTTGCCCAATCAAATAAATTAAGTTCAGTTGGTATCGTTCCTCCGGCAAGATGGACTATCCATTCATCACCTATCTTTTTGGCATCTATAGCTACAACCACACACTGACTTCCAAATTTATCAGATAATTCATTGACTAAATCTGGACACTTTACAGCACTTGAATTGATTGAAATCTTATCTGCTCCACAATGTAATAAGTCATCTACATCTTCTATTGATGAAATTCCGCCACCAACAGTAAATGGAATATTGACATGTTCGGCAACTTTCAAAACCATATCGTGCATCGTTTTACGACCTTCTAAAGTTGCCGAAATATCTAAAAACACCAATTCATCTGCTCCAAGCTTAGCGTATTGTTTCGCTAATTCTACTGGATCGCCTGCATCTCTTAGGTTTACAAAATTAATACCTTTTACGGTTCTTCCGTTTTTGATATCAAGACATGGAATAATTCTTTTTGTTAGCATAATTTAAAAATGTGCTTCTAGGTCTCTCAGTAAAATATGTCCTTCATAAATTGCCTTACCAATAATAGCACCTTCACAACCTAAGTCTTCAAGTCTATTTAAATCATCAATAGAGGTAACACCTCCAGAGGCAATTAGTTTGATATCTTTTGATTCACTAAATATCCGTTTATATAAATCAAAAGAAGGACCTTCTAACATGCCATCTTTAGCGATATCAGTACAAATCACGTATTTGATTCCTTTGTTTTCGTATCCTTTAATAAAAGGAATAACCTCCAATTCACTCTCTTCTTGCCAACCACTTACAGCGATTTTTTCATTATTACAATCTGCACCAAGAATTATCTTTATACCTCCATACTTATTAATCCAACTTTCAAACATTTCAGGATTTTTGACAGCAATACTGCCTCCTGTTACTTGTTTTGCTCCAGAATTAAATGCAATATGCAAATCTTCATCAGTTTTTAAGCCACCTCCAAAATCGATTTTCAAATTGGTCTTAGACGTAATTTGTTCTAAGATTTTATAGTTAACGATGTGTTTAGCCTTCGCTCCATCAAGATCTACTACATGTAAATATTGAATTCCTGCAGCTTCAAATTCTTTAGCGACTTCTAAGGGGTTTTCATTGTAAACTTTTTTGGTACTATAATCTCCTTTTGTTAAACGAACACATTTCCCGTCGATGATATCTATTGCTGGAATAATTCTCATAATTCTAAAAAATTTTTTAATAATTGTTCTCCTGCCAAACTACTCTTCTCAGGATGAAATTGAACACCATAAAAGTTGTCTCTTTGTAATGCGGATGCATAGTCTAATTCATAATTAGTAGACGAAATGGATTCTTGGCACATTTCCGCATAGAAACTATGAACAAGATACATAAATTCGCCTTCTTTGATGTTCTTGAATAGATCAGACGTTAAACCATTTACAGTGTTCCATCCCATTTGTGGCACTTTTACTGCGTTAGAAAAGCGTTTGACATCTACACTAAAAACACCTAAGCCTTCGGTATTCCCTTCTTCCGTTGAGTTGCACATTAGCTGCATTCCTAAACAAATCCCTAAAACAGGTTGCTTTAACTTCGGAATTAATACATCCAAACCACTTTCTTTCAACATTTTCATTGCTGAACTCGCTTCACCAACACCAGGAAAAATAATACGCTCCGCCGATTGAATAACCTCAGGATTATTTGATAACAATGCATCTACACCTAATCGCTTAAATGCAAATTGTATGCTCTTAATGTTTCCTGCACCATAATCTATAATTACTACACCCATTACAACATTCCTTTTGTTGATGGTAATATCATTTTTTCAATATCTCTTTTTACTGCCATTTTAATAGCTTTTGCAAATGCTTTAAAAATAGCTTCAATCTTATGATGCTCGTTAGTGCCTTCTGCTTTTATATTTAAGTTACATTTTGCACCATCAGTAAAGGATTTGAAGAAGTGATAAAACATTTCAGTTGGCATTTTACCAATCATTTCACGCTTAAAATCTGCTTCCCAAACTAACCAATTACGACCTCCAAAATCAATGGCTGCTTGTGCAAAACAATCATCCATTGGTAATGAGAATCCGTAGCGTTCTATCCCTAATTTATTACCTAAAGTCGTTGCAAATAATTCGCCTAAAGCAATTGCAGTATCTTCAATAGTGTGGTGCTCATCAACTTCAAGATCACCATCCACTTTTAGATTTAAATCTAATTGTCCGTGACGCGCTATTTGATCCAACATATGATCAAAAAAGGCGATACCTGTATCAATATTACTTTTTCCTGTTCCGTCAAGATTAAGCTCTATTTTAATTTTTGTTTCGTTAGTGTTTCTCTCAATAGTACCTGTTCTTGCATCAGCTTTTAAAAAGCTATAAATAGCTTCCCAATCATTACTTTCTAAAGCTATAAATTGATCTAATGCGTTGTGCTTTACCGTGATTTCATCTGTGCCTAGATTGGTGTCATCATTTATAAAAATCCCTTTAGAACCTAAATTCTTAGCCAATTCTATATCTGTTAAACGATCTCCAATAACAAATGAATTAGCTAAATCATATTCCGAAGAAAAATACTTGGTTAATAAACCTGTATTAGGCTTTCTTGTTGGTGCATTATCTTTTGCAAAGGTTCTGTCTATAAATTGCTCCTTAAAAACAACACCTTCTGCCTCAAACGTTTTAAGTACAAAATTGTGAACGGGCCAAAATGTGTGTTCAGGATATACCTCAGTTCCTAAACCATCTTGATTGGTAATCATTACGATTTCAAAATCTAACTCACTAGCTATTTTACTCAAATATGTAAATACCTTTGGGTAGAAATCCAATTTTTCAAACGAATCAATTTGCTCATCTGCTGGTTCCTTTATAATCGTTCCGTCTCTGTCTATAAATAGTACGCGCTTCATGATAATGTTTTTAATGCTGTAATTAATTTTATATTTTCCATTTGTGAACCCACTGTAAATCTTAAACAGTTTTCACATAGTGGTTGGGTTGTTCTATTTCTTATCACAATCCCTTTTTGTATCAATTCTGAATAGCGCTTATTCGCATCATCAACTTTTACCAAAACAAAATTAGCATCTGATGGATAAACGTTTTTAATACATGTAATCTGGTTTAATTGAGATATCAACCAATCACGTTGCTGTAAAATATTCTTTATTTCTTCGGAAATGTCTGCTGGTTTAGATAATCGTTCTAAAGCCCTTAATTGTGTAAGTTCATTAACGTTATAAGGTGGTTTGATTCTATTTAAAACAGAAATAATAGATTTAGAAGCATAACAAATCCCTAGGCGAATTCCTGCCATTCCGTAAGCCTTTGACAAGGTTTGAGTCACTATCAAATTTGGGAACTCATTCAATCTATTAATCCAAGATTCCGCTTTTGAAAAATCAATATAAGCTTCATCTATAATTACAATGCCTTTGAAATTTGAAATTAAATTCTCAATACGATTAGCTTCAAAACTATTAGCTGTAGGATTATTAGGCGAACATAAAAAGAGTAACTTAGTTTTAGAATTTGAAGCATCCAAAATTTCCCCAACCTTTAGTTGAAAATCTTGATCAAGTTCTACTTCAATATTTTCAATAGCATTAATATTTGCTAAAACACCATACATGCCATATGTTGGTGGCAACGTGATAATTTCATCTTGGTTTGGCTCGCAGAACACTCTAAATATCAAATCTAAAACTTCGTCGCTACCATTGCCAAGTAAAATGTTTTCAGTAGAAATTCCTTTTAATATTGATAATTGTGATTTTACTCTATGTTGTTGCGGATCTGGATAACGATTGACACCGTTTTGAAACGGGTTCTCATTGGCATCTAAAAACACCATCTCACCAGTTGCCTCTTTATATTCATCTCTTGCTGATGAGTAAGGTTTCAGGGTTTTTATATTTTCTCTGAGGAGGTTATTTATATTGAAATTTGTTTTCATTTTTTCGTCACACTGGATTAATTTCAGTGTCTAATTGTTTTATCTTGTGTGATGCTGAAACAAGTTCAGCATGACGTATTACTATTTTAAATCGTTTAATCTTAAAGTTACAGCATTCTTATGGGCTTGTAAACCCTCAGCCTTTGCCATTAACTCAATCGTATTTCCAATATTTAGAATTCCTTCTTTTGTTATCTTCTGAAATGTGATACTTTTTGTGAAACTATCTAAATTAACTCCAGAATAGGCTTTACTAAATCCGTTAGTTGGCAAAGTGTGATTCGTTCCTGATGCATAATCTCCCGCACTTTCAGGTGTATAATTACCAATAAACACAGAACCTGCATTTGCTATGTTATCTATATAAAAATCTTCGTTTTCTGTACAAATAATAAAATGTTCTGGCGCATATTCATTAATCATCTCCAAAGCAATATCATGATTCTCTACATAAATTAATTTAGAATTATCTATAGCTTTTTGCGCCATTTCCATCCTTGGCAGTCGTTTGATTTGCTTCTCTACTTCTAAGGACACATCGTTAATCAATTGCTTAGAAGTTGATACTAATATCACTTGACTATCTGCACCATGCTCTGCTTGACTTAATAAATCTGAAGCCACATAACCCGCATTTGCTGTGTCATCTGCAACCACTAACAATTCACTTGGTCCTGCTGGCATATCAATGGCTACTCCGTATTTTGTTGCTAACTGCTTAGCAACAGTTACGTATTGATTTCCTGGACCGAATATTTTATAAACTTGAGGAATTGTCTCTGTACCAAATGTTAGACCAGCAATAGCTTGAATACCTCCTACTTTAATAATTTTAGTCACACCACATAATTGAGCAGTATACAAAATCTCATTAGCTATTTCCCCTTCTTTATTTGGAGGAGAACATAAGACAATCTCTTTACAACCTGCAATGTTTGCTGGTACAGTTAACATCAAAACCGTTGAAAACAATGGTGCTGTTCCTCCTGGAATGTACAAACCCACTTTTTGGATTGGTCTCTTTTCTTGCCAGCAATCAACCCCTTTTGAAGTTTGAACAGAAACACGTTCTGTCTTTTGAGCAGCATGAAATTTCTCTATGTTTTGTTTAGCAATTTGAATGGCTTCTTTTAACTCTTCAGAAACCCTCGAAACTGCGTTATTTATCTCTTCTTTTGAAACTACAGCATTCTTTAATTGAGTCCCATCAAAGAGCTCTGTATATTTTGAAATTGCTTTATCTCCTTGTCTTTGAACGTCATTGAAGATTTCTGTCACTGTATTCTCAATATTCTCTACAGTTTGAGTTGGTCTTTTTAATAACTCTAACCAATCTGCTTTATTTGGGCTTATTATTGTTTTCATTATAAAACCATATTTTCAATTGGGCAAACTAAAATTCCTTCCGCTCCATTTTGTTTCAATTCATCTATGACTTCCCAGAAATCATTTTTATTAATTACAGAGTGCAAAGAACTCCAACCTTCTTTTGCTAGCGGTAAAATTGTTGGACTATTCATTCCTGGTAACATATTAATAATTGTTTCCAGCTTATCATTAGGTGCGTTCAACAAGACATATTTACTTTGTCTTCCCAGCAGGACCGATTGTAATCTAAACTGCAACTTGTTTAAGGTTTTTTGATTTTCTGAAGAAATTAAGGGAGAGACAGCTAACACAGCTTCCGATTTCA
>Ga0115008_10001090_pt1 | contig 21621 bp, 17 predicted proteins | sample FraStrMetagenome_FD_87164 | JGI IMG/M metagenome (GOLD analysis project Ga0115008, IMG submission 87164) | Marine eukaryotic phytoplankton communities from Arctic Ocean - Fram Strait ARC3M Metagenome | ecosystem: Environmental > Aquatic > Marine > Oceanic | place: Fram Strait | collected...
CTTAGACGTTTTATAGCGTAATGGATCCACATCGATCCTTTTCGAACTCGATAGTGAAAGGTTACAGCGGTGACGATACTAAAAGGGGGGCCTTTTGGGAAAATAACACAATGTCTAAGTTCTATTTTAATAATGTTCTCTAAATTTATTATGCAAACTTACGCTATTGTTCAAGCGAGTGGTAAACAATTTTGGATTGAGCAGGATAAATTTTATGACCTTGATAAATTACCTTTAGATCGAGGAGATAAATTTAGCTTAAACCAAGTACTTTTAGTAAAAGAGAACGACCAATTACATATTGGCAAGCCTTTTTTAGAAGACTATTGTGTTAAAGCAACTGTATTAAGACATATTTCAGGTCCTAAGATCCGTGTATATAAGATGCGTTCAAAGAAAAAAACGCGAAAAACTTTTGGTAGTCGACGTAAACTAACTCGAGTACTTGTAAATTCTATTGAGAAAAAATAATTCGTAAATGGTTAGAGTCAAAAGAGGAAGTGTAGCTAAAAACCGTCGTAGAAGAATTTTAAAATTTGCTAAAGGTTTTAAAGGGGCACATTCACGCTTATTCCGTACAGCAAATGGGCAAGTTATGAAAGCATTTGTCTATTCATATGTTGGCCGTAAAAGACGTAAAAGAGATTTTAAAAAACTTTGGGTTTGCCGTGTCAACGCAGCAGCTCGCTCTGAAGGTTTAAATTATAGTAATTTTCGAAATGCCTTAAAAAAATCTTCTGTAGAATTAAATTTAAAAATGCTTGCTCAACTTTCTATACTAGATAGCGCAACTTTTTCAAAAATTGTCGATGAAGTAAAAACTAATTAAAATTTAACTTTTCACTATGGCACACAAAAAAGGGGCTGGAAGTACAAAAAATGGACGTGATTCAGTATCGAAACGTCTAGGTATTAAAATTTATGGAAACCAACCAGCAAAAGCTGGTTCAATAATTGTCCGTCAACGCGGTCTTACATTCAAGCCTGGGAAAGGAGTTAGTGTAGGTAAAGATTATACATTATTTGCATTGGATTCAGGCTTAGTAAAATATGAATCTGATAAGAAGACAAAATACGTAAGCATTGTTTAAATTAAAGTTTAAATGGTGCTCTACTTTGATAAACATCGAAAGAATCGACGTTTATCAATTAATAACAATTAGACTATCTATCTGTTATAGACAGTACAAAAGTAGCAATTTGGTTTACGAAATTGCTACTTCTGTACTAATTTTAATAAAATTTCTACTTAATTAAACTTTCGAAGTAACAATCTAATAGAACCATCCTGTTGGTTTTCTGCCTCTACATATTCAAAGCGCTGTTCTTCGCTTACTTTTGTAATTAAATTATAAGCGTATCTTTGATTTACTTGATTTATAAATTTGTTTACAGAAAATTTTTGGTCCCAAAACATAAGATCCGTAACAAGTTCATATTCTTTACCATTCCACTTAAAACCGATATCATGGCTATTGTTTTGACGGATAACTATTTCAGCTGAATGCTTTTGACCTTTATAACCACGAACTGTTTCTGTGCCAGATTCCCAATCTATATTAAGATCAGTAAGACTTTTTTCAATTGTCGCTCTGTCATAAAGTTTTGTCTTAATTTTAGTAAAATGAGACATTCTTCTAAACCAGACCTGTATAATTAATTTTTAGCTGCTTGTTAAAGTAATATTTTAACCACTTATTAAAAGATTATAACATATAGTTTATTTTATTATTTTAAGGATGGGAAATATATACTCTAATGCCATATCTTAACCAGGAATTGACAAAAAAGAACCAGACTGAAGATTTAAAAAAACATACTATTACAAATTAAATTTTTAGCTTTGATTTAAATTTTTTTAACATAGAGAATTTTAACTAAAGCCTTAATGATATAATATTTTTTTAAAAAAAGTCTCAAAATAAAAAAATGCTCCTTGCAGACGATTTAACACAATTATTAAAAGTCTTACCTAAATTTGTAAGTCTTCCTTTAGAAAACCATCCAAATAGGGAAAAATTAATAGAAGTAGTGCTTGATATAGGTCGTCGACCAGAAGCACGCTTTTCTGGTAGTTCTGAATATTTATCGTATAAAACAATTGTATGGCAAGATCTTGATTATATTCTTAAGCGTTTAGGTAAATTTAGTACCGATAATAGGGCTGGTATTGAAAAAACTTTGCATAGAATAAGTTCTCTCCGTAATCGGAAAGGGAATGTTATTGGTTTAACATGTAGAATCGGGCGAGCTATTTTTGGAACTGTGAGTACTGTCCGTGATCTCCTCGAACAAAAAAAATCAATTTTATTATTAGGGCGGCCAGGAGTTGGTAAAACAACAGCTATTCGAGAAATAGCAAGAGTTTTATCCGATGGTATGAAAAAACGGGTAATAATTATTGATACTTCAAACGAAATTGCTGGGGATGGCGATTTACCTCACCCTTCAATTGGAAAAGCCCGTAGAATGCAAGTAGCCAATCATCAAAACCAGCATGAAGTAATGATTGAAGCTGTTGAAAATCATATGCCTGAAATTATTATTATCGATGAAATAGGGACAGAATTAGAAGCTATGGCTGCAAGAACTATTGCTGAACGTGGTGTGCAATTAGTAGGTACAGCACACGGAAATACATTAGAAAATCTTATTAAAAACCCGACAATTACAGATTTAATAGGTGGTGTGCAATATGTCACATTAGGTGATGAAGAAGCAAGACGACGTGGTTCTTCAAAAAGTATTTTAGAAAGGAAAGCACCGCCTACATTTGAGATCGCAATAGAAATTCATGATCAATTCACTTGGGTAATTCACGATAATATAGAAAATTCAGTAGATTTATTCCTAGAAGGTAAAAATTTACCTCTACAAAAGCGCCAATTCGTAAAATCACCTTCTAATTTTGTCGATTGTAAAATTATTTACAATCAAAAACAATCAGAATTCGGTTATGACACTTTTCAGCAACCTATAGGTGGAAAGAAACAAAAAAATGGTTATCTTTTAAACCGCATTGATAACCTTGAAAAGGGCAAACAAAAAAAGATATTAAAAAACCAGACTTTGCTCAAAAAGGAATTAAAGCAAGAGTTCACTTTTGTATATGTTTATGGAATAAATAATCAAGATTTAAAAGCTTTAATTAAAACATTACAACTACCGATTATTCTTACAAAAGAGTTTCAATATGCAGATTCAATTTTAGCATTAGCTAGCCTTGTTAAAAATAATCGTAAATTAAGGCAAATATCACAGGCAAAAAAGATTACAATTCATACAATTCAAAGTAATAATATATTAAATATTGCTAAAGCCTTACGGGGCCTAGTTAAAAAAACTTTACCAGCCCCAACTAAAAAAGAAAACATTACTAGTGAATTTGTTGAGCTTTTAAGCCGTGAGTTTTTAACCCCTTTAGAGGAAGCTAGATTAATTATTGAAGAAATTGTGATTCCACAAAATATTGCGGTTGATTTATTTCCAAGGACTTCTCAAATTAGAAAGCAACAACATGAATTGATATCACATTACCAATTAAAAGGTTTAACAATCGGGCAAAATAAAAATAAAAGGTTGCGTATTTTACCAAACAATATTAGTAGTTAGATATTGGAAAATTTATTAATTATTTGTAAGGGTAAATTTTATTAATTTGACTTTTTAAAAAGACTTAATCTATAATTAGATTACGCGCTCTTAGTTCAGTTGGTAGAACGTAGGTTTCCAAAACCTGATGTCGAGGGTTCAAGTCCTTCAGGGCGTGTTTTTAATCGTCACTTTATTATTTTATTATTAAGTGTTATATTCTTTCTAGCATAAATTTTAAGGAGAGGTGGCTGAGTGGTTGAAAGCTTCAGATTGCTAATCTGATGTACGTTTTTAATGTACCGTGGGTTCGAATCCCATCCTCTCCTTTTTAATAATTTTTAATTTTAGTAAGGTTAGGGGCAAATTAGGTAATTAAGTGTTATAATGATATAAGTCATTTAAACCGTTTTATTTAAACACGTACAATGGATATTTTAAGCCTAGGGTGGTCTTCATTAATGGTGATGTTCAGTTTTTCACTTGCATTAGTTGTTTGGGGCCGAAACGGTTTCTAAATAACTCAAATAAAAATTCCAGTAAACAAAATTATAAAAAAAGTCACTGACCTATGATTACGAAGGAAATTTTTACTACAGCAGGCGTTATGTGGGCTCTAGTATTAACAGGATTAAGCGTCGGTTTTGGTCTTCTTAAGATTCAAGGAGAGTAAAAAACATAGTAAAGGATACTAATTAATCTAAGACAATTCTTATAAATGAATTTATTGGAAAGTAGCTGGTTTTTAATAGCTTTTTTACTTATTGCAATTGTTCTATTAGTTGATCCAAAAAGTTCTATCACAGGCTCTACTAACAGTTCTGTATTAGGGGCGTTTTCAAGTCCTAGTTCAGGACAAAAATTTATTTACCAGTTCAGTGGAGTTCTTATAACAGTTTTCTTTATTTTGACTGTTTTAACTTATGATAGCTAAATTAAAAGGACGAGAAGAGAATAATAACTCCTCTCGTCATTTTTTTATTAATCAAAAAATGAAATATTTGCAAGTAAAACAAAAGCAACGACATCGCCTCCAAACGCACCAATAGTAAAACCACTTGTAAACTGTCGCCAGCCTTTCGATGATTCTAGCCCTTCTAGCTTACCTCCATCTTGGAATGAAGCTAAACCATAAATTGTTAATCCAAGTGTTAAAATTAGAATTAAACCAAGTGCAGAAAGAAACCCTACTAATAGTGCGTTCTCAGAATTACGAAGTGGCCCTAGAATATAGAATGGCCCAATTAGGAAATAACCATGTGCCATGCCAATTTCAAGCCCCCTTAAAAGGGGAGACAGTCCTTTTCTATAAATTGGTAAATTACCAAGATATAATTTAGTTGCAGTCGAAGTTGTTACCGGTGTAGATAAGTTGCCTACGAAAGGGTCGTTATTATACGGTTTAATAAATTCGCTCATGTATTAAATTTTTTTAAGGATTTAAAAAACAATTAATTATATTATATATGTGCTAAAGGAAACTATTTTATTAAATTTATTCGTGAGATAAAATATAAAAGCCAATATTTATAAATAAATCCGTAAATTTTTCAATTGTATACTGTACATCGGGATGACAGGATTCGAACCTGCGACCCTCTGCTCCCAAAGCAGATGCGCTACCAAACTGCGCCACATCCCGATATACGATATATATTAAACTAAAATCTATATAAAAACAATGGGTTTTAATTAATATTACAAAATGTTTAATAATGTTTAAGCATTAATAGGCTTAAGGGTTTAAACGATTTTTTAATATATAAGTTTTTAATTTGTTATTATTAGCTGGTTTAATTAAATGTTTTGTTATTGTATCTCGGCCTACTTTTTTTAAGTTATCAAAACAATTAAAACCTGTTCCTGCTGGAATTAGTCGCCCAATAATAACATTTTCTTTTAACCCATTTAACCAATCTTTTTTCCCTTCAATGGCAGCTTCCGTTAATACCCGTGTTGTTTCTTGAAAACTTGCAGCAGAAATAAAACTATCACTATTTAAAGAAGCTTTTGTTAATCCTAGTAACATTGGTTTATATATTGGTGGATCTTCTTTTTCTGAAAGGGTTGCTTTCGTAATCATACCTGCTTGGTGTATATCCAAAATTTCACCTGGTAACAAAGTAGTATCCCCACCGTAAATTACCCGTACTTTTGAAGTCATTTGTTTAACGATAATTTCAATATGTTTATCGGCAATTTCCACTCCTTGAGATAAATATGTACGTTGGACTTCATTTACAAGAAAAAGTTGTAAATGTTTAAAACTTCGTTTACAAGCTTCATGAACCGGATAATTTTGTTGGTAGTAATTAAAAAGTATCTCTAATTTGTCATGCGGACTAATTGGCCCATCGCTTAAAGGCTCTAAAAACTTTACATGCTTACCATTACTAAAATTAACCTTAAGTTGACGATTAACATCTAAAGTTAATTTAACACCAGAAGATTTTAAAATTTCTAATTTCGCGTTTTTTAAATATACTTGGCCATCATCAGGAGATAAGAGACAACCATTTTTTATCTTACGAGCTTCTAAAATTTCTTCTACTTTAGGTAAACCTTGAACAATATCAACAGTTTTTAACTTATCATATACAAGTGTAGCTAAAATATCAGATTTTTCTATTATTGTTTGTGGCAAGGCTCTTAAAATTGCTCCTTCCGATATTAAATAAGGTCGCCCTAATCTAATAAAGATTTGCCCATTATTAATTTTATATATTTGTCCTGCATATCTAGACTGGACACTAGCTGTTAAAAATGTGCCTACTCGGACTAAGTCACCTTGTTTAACAATTGGCTTTTCTTTAGGCTCATCATAAGAGCATACTTTGATAGAACTGGTCTTTAAAACCAATATATCGGTATTATTGTTGGATTTGTTTATAGAAACCAATTTACCATCGAAATTTGGGAGTATTTCTATTTTTGCCAAAGATGTTTTCGGTAAAACATATTGATTATTTTTTACCAGTTGTCGAAAAAGTACCCGGTTTTGTAATTTTAAATCTAAATTTAAAAGATCTTTAATCTTAATTTGTTCATAAAGACTATATCTTAAAGAATAAGATTGGTTATTAGAGTCTTTTGGCAAGTATTCTATTTTTGATTTTAAAGAAGGGTCTTGATTTTTAATATCTAATATAAGAAAAGTTTGAAGCAAATTAACGCCCCTATTAGCTGATTTAATTTTCTCGCCATCTTTATAGAAGATTCTTATTACTGTTCGGAATGCGGCGTTTCTATTAACAATATTTGGAAAAAAACGATAACTTAAGAAGAAGCCCTTATCTTGTGGGACATTATATGTTTTTACTGGCCTTAATAGTAAATACTCTACACCTGAAAGTGTAAAAAACTCTACAAACGAAAGCTTTTGGACAATTATTTCTTTAAAAAGAACATCGCCTTTATTTACAAACCGGTTAATTTTTTCTTTAGTTTTAATGTGGAGATTTTTTAATTGGTAAAGTTCACCGGGTTTTATTATAAGTTCTTCATTTTCCTTATCAATTTGAATAAACCCGTCTATATTTGCAAAAATGTCTGGTAGTAATGGCGTACCTTTTTTAACAAAAGTACCATTTTTTAGACTTAATTCTATTAAATTTATCGAATTTAATGAATGTGTTTCTTCAGGAATCCAGTATAAGGAACCAGAAAAAATATTCTTTGTACTCCTCCTCTTTTTATTTTGTGAATATTGGTTATTAAGGGAATAGTAAATAATTCCTCCAGTATCAGTTTTATAGGTATTTTCTGATAAACTTGCTATTGTTTGCCCATGTGTTAAACTCTCACCATTTTTAGTAGTTAGGGCAAAAGATTTTTTTTCTTTTAACGCTTCTAAATCTAAAATGTAAGAAGACTCACCAGTTTTAAGAACATTAGCATGTTCTAAGACCATTGATGAGTTTATAATATTTACCATACCAGTAGACTGTACTTCAGTAAAATCTAAAATTCCTGGGTATTTATTTTGGATTGTTTGACTTGCTATAGTTTTTGTAGAATCAAATTTTTCCCCTACTTGAATCGATAATTTTGATGCTTCCTGTAAAACATACCTATCCCCATATAAAACCCAAATTAATCCGCTTGTTTTACTAATTTTTTTAATCGTATTTTCGTCGTCACTACTTTCTTCCTCTTTTAATTTAATATTTTGTAAAAAAACTTCTCCTGAAACATGAGTATAAATATCTCTACGATCTTCTTCAAGAATTAGATTGTTGTCTTTTTTTATTTCGGCAACAATTTGATTCATATAGACTTGTTGTCCATTATTTGCTAATAAAAGCGCTCCGCGCGGAATATCTAATGAACAAACTGTACCCGTTAAATTTTCGATTACTAAAGTAATTGCCTCCATTAAATTAAACCCCTTTTCCCCGTGTAGTGTTCGGGTTAAAGATGTTTTAGATTTTAATTTATATTTTAATGTACCTGCAAAAGGAGCCCGCACTTGCTTAGTTAAATCACCAGAAAACACACCTCCTGTATGAAATGTTCTCATAGTTAATTGCGTTCCAGGTTCACCAATAGATTGTGCTGCTAAGATTCCTACGGCTTCACCTAAATCAATTATTCGAGAGTATGATAAATGCCACCCATAACATTTTCGACAAACAGAACGAGGAGCATCACATGTTAAAGAAGATCGTACATTCATTTTTTCTATTTTGTACCTCGCAATCTCTTTAACGAGATTTAAATCTATTTCTGTATTCCGAGGAAAAATTTGGCCTTCTATTACTATCGGCTCCGCTAATAAACGACCTACAAGCCTATCTTCCAAAGATAAACCTGTTTTATAAGTTTTAAATAAATCTTCTAACGATAAACTTTCTTTAGTTAAACAATCTTCTTCACGAATAATAATATCTTGGGCGACATCCACTAAACGTCTAGTTAAATAGCCTGAATCTGCTGTTCTAAGTGCAGTATCCACAAGCCCCTTACGAGCCCCATATGAAGATATAATATATTCAGTAACTTTTAAACCTTCACGGAAATTGCTTTTAATAGGAAGATCTATAATTTGGCCTTGGGGATCTGCCATTAAACCTCTCATACCTACGAGTTGGCGGACTTGGGAAATATTACCCCTGGCCCCTGAAAATGCCATTATATATAATGGGTTAAGTGGGTCGCTTTCTCGAAAATATGTTAAAACTTCATCTTTTAATATATTGTTTGCGTTATTCCAAATATCAATGACTTTTTGAAACCGTTCAACAATAGTAATGTTACCCCCGCTAAAATTTTGTTCGGTTAAATCAACTTCATTTGTTGTCAAACCAATTAGACTTCGTTTACGGTAAGGTACCCTTAAATCTTCAACACTAAGTGAAATTCCTGAAATTGTTGCATAGTGAAAAGTTAAATTCTTAACATTGTCTGCGATTAAAGATGATTTAATAACCCCGTAGTTATGAAAAGTTAAAGACATAAGTTTTTGCAACTTTTTCTTATTAATAACTTCGTTATTAAATGAAAATTTATTTTTTAGCTTATCAGCCATAATTAACTTTTAAATAAATAAATTGAGTTTTATATATCGGTTTCAAAAGATTCGTTAAGTAAAATACGACCCGGTGTGGTTTTCATGAAATACTGAGAAACATTACTTTTAAGATCTTTCTTTATCTGTAAATTTGAAGCTAAGTATATAACTCGATCTTTAAATTGCTTTTTAACAAAATTGTACTCTTTAAAAATTCTCTCTTTGTCTAGTAAATTTTTATCTACGCGCACCCAAACAAAAGTATGTAAATTTATAACTGATTGTTTATAAGCTCTTATAACATCATTAAAATCGTAAAAATATTGCTCCGTTAGTTTTTGTTCTGTTGGATTATTTGCAGTTAAGTAATAACAACCTAATACCATATCTTGACTAGGAGTAAGGATTGGATCACCTGTTGCAGGGGATAAAAAATTGTTTGGTGCTAACATTAGCATTCTAGCTTCTGTTTGAGCTTCTAAGCAAAGGGGGATATGTACAGCCATTTGATCCCCATCAAAGTCGGCATTAAAAGCTGGACAAACTAATGGGTGAAGTTTAATTGCCCGGCCTTCGATAAGTATAGGTTCAAAAGATTGAATTCCTAAGCGATGGAGTGTTGGTGCTCGATTTAACAAAATTGGGTGGCCAGACATTACTTGGTTAAGCATTTCCCAAGCTAAAGCTTCATTGTTTTGAATAATATTTTTTGCCGCTTTGATATTATTTACTAACCCTTCATAAATTAGTCGATGAATAACAAAAGGCTGAAAAAGCTCAATGGCCATTTCTCTTGGTAAACCACATTGATTAAGTTTTAACTCAGGTCCAACGATAATAACTGAACGACCTGAATAATCAACCCGTTTGCCTAATAAATTTTGACGAAAACGGCCTTGTTTACCTTCAATAATATCAGACAAAGATTTTAAGGGGCGATTATTTAAACCAAAAACAGCTCTTCCACGTTTTCCATTATCTATGAGCGCATCAACAGCTTCTTGTAACATGCGTTTTTCATTCCTGATTATTAATTCAGGCGCCATAATCTCTTGTAATCTGGCTAAACGGTTATTTCGATTTATAACCCTTCTATACAAATCATTTAGATCTGAAGTAGCAAACCGACCTCCATCTAATTGGACCATTGGCCTTAAATCAGGAGGCAATACAGGAATTACATCCAGAACCATCCATGAAGGTTCAGAACCGGAAGCTATAAACTGATCAATAACCCTTAATCTTTTAATTAATTTTTCGCGATCGGGGTCTTTAGCTTCAGGTATTAATAACCTTAATTCTTGAGATTCCTGTTCTAAATTTATGTTCGATAAAAGAATTTTGATAGCTTCTGCTCCAATGGCTAGCTCAATATTATTTAAATCTTCTTTTAAGGCATCAAAGACTTGCCAATCAGTTTCTGTTAAAAGTTGTTTATATGAAAGTTCTTTATTATTTCCAGGATTAATTACGACATAAGAATTAAAGTAAATAATTTGTTCTAATTCTTTTAGAGAAATGTTTAAAACTAATGCAATTTTACTTGGGCGGCCTTTTACGTACCAAACATGTGTTACGGGAGAAGCAAGCTCAACAAAACCCATCCTATGTCGCCTCACATTAGATTCGATTACTTCAACCCCACAGCGTTCACAAATAATGCCTTTATATCTTACTCGCTTATACTTGCCACAATGGCATTCCCAATCATTTACAGGACCAAAGATTCGTTCACAAAATAGTCCCCCCATTTCAGGTTTTAATGTACGATAATTTATCGTTTCTGGTTTTGTTACTTCACCAACAACTTCACCGTTTGGTAAGACGCGTTTACCCCAAGTTTGAATTCGTTTTGGTGATGCTAGATTTATTTTTACGTAATCAAAAGATCTCTCAGTTTGCAACATATTTAAATATTTAACTTTACAATGGTTGTTAAAATTTCCCAAATATTTAAAGAGTTAAATCCGTTAACTTTTTATATTAAAAATTTGTTTTTTTATTTAAAATAAACTGTTTTTCTATATTTTCAGAACCTTCACACATTAAATTTATTTCGTATTCTTTTAATTCTTTGTTGTCTGAAATATCTAGCTTATATGTAGCTACATCTAAACAAAGTGCTTGAAGTTCTCTCATTAATACTTTAAAGGATTCTGGTATTCCCGGTCTGGGTATAGGAAGACCTTTAACAATTGCATTTAAAGTCTCATTACGCCCTTGCATGTCGTCCGACTTAATAGTTAAAAGTTCTTGTAATGTATATGCTGCCCCAAAAGCTTCAAGAGCCCAAACTTCCATTTCACCTAACCGTTGCCCACCTTGTTGTGCACGTCCACCTAAAGGTTGTTGAGTAACTAATGAATAAGGGCCAGTGGAACGGGCATGAATCTTATCATCTACTAAGTGAACTAACTTTAGCATATAGGCTCGTCCAACAGTTATTGGATTCTCGAATTCTTGTCCTGTTCTACCATCTCTTAAAACTAATTTGCCCGGATGTTTAGAAGAGAAAAGCCAGTCTTTATTAATAGATGCTTCTTGTAATTTTTTGTTGACTAACGCACGGGAAGCTTCAGAACCATACATTTCATCAAAAGGTACAATTTTAAAACGAACATCTAAATTATCTGCGGCTAAGCCAAGCAAACATTCAAAAAGTTGACCCACGTTCATTCTTGAAGGCACTCCTAATGGATTTAGAATCATATCCACAGGTGTACCATCAGGTAAATAAGGCATGTCTTCTCTTGCCAATATCTTAGATATGATCCCTTTATTTCCGTGACGTCCTGCCATTTTATCTCCAATTTGAATGCGGCGGGTTTGGGCAATATAAACTTTTAAAACTTCTTCTGTGCCTGGCGATAAATCATCGCGATTACTTCTAGAAAAAACCTTAACGTCTAATACACGACCAGAAGTACCATATGGTAATTTTAATGAAGTATTTCTAACATCACGAGATTTTTCTCCAAAAATAGCTCGTAGTAATTTCCCTTCAGGCGGATAATCTGGCTCACCTTTAGGGGTTAATTTTCCAACTAGAATGTCTCCTGAATTAACCCAAGTACCAATTTTAACGACCCCATTTTCATCTAAAAAGTTGATTGCTTGTTCACTAACATTAGGAAGGTTACGGGTAATTTCTTCTGTACCTAACTTGGTTTGTCTAACTTCTATTTCAAATTTTTCAATATGCAATGATGTGTAGAGGTCATCATAAAGTAGACGTTCACTTATTACGAAAGCGTCTTCATAGTTATAACCTTCCCAAGGCATATAAGCAATTATTATATTTTGTCCTACAGATAATTCGCCCCCCTGAGTGGATGCTCCATCTGCAATAACTTGGCCAATAGCGACTTTCTCATTGATTGAAACTAATGGTTTTTGGTTTATACAAGTATCTTGGTTTGACCTTTGATATTTTGTTAAACTATAAGTAAAAACTGCATTATTTTTATCCTTTACCAGAATCTTACCTTTATTTATTTGGCAAACCTTTCCATAACAAGCGCTTAAAACAGTCATTCCAGAATCCCGGGCGGTTTGGCCTTCTAAACCAGTACCTATTAATGGTGCTTCGGGATAAAGTAATGGAACTGATTGTCTTTGCATATTGGAACCCATTAATGCACGGTTAGCATCATCATGCTCCAAAAACGGTATTAAAGATGTTGCTAGAGAAACTACTTGAATTGGTGAAACTGCAATATAGTCTACCTCCTCAAAATTTAAACTTATTAATTCTTGACGAAAACGAACAGGAACCTTTTTACTTACAATAAAATTATCTTCATTGATTTGAATGTCCCCTGCAGCTAAACGGCAATTATCTTCTTCCGTAGCATCCAAATATATTGGGTAAGAATTTTTTAGAACTTTTCCTTTTTCAACCTTATAAAAAGGTGTTTCTATAAAACCATATGAATTAATCCGGCCATATGTAGATAAAGAACCTATTAAACCTGCATTAGGTCCTTCTGGGGTTTCTATTGGACAAATTCTTCCATATTGGCTTGGGTGAATATCTCTAACAGCAAAGCCTGTCCGGTCACGGGTAATTCCACCAGGACCAAGAACTGATAAACGCCTTTTATGTGTTAATTCTGCTAAAGGGTTTGTTTGGTCCATAAATTGGGAAAGGGGATTTGAACCAAAGAATTCGCGAATTGATGAAACAATTGGCTTAGAATTTACAAGTACGCTTACTCGTAAATATTTTTGTTCACAAATAGTCATCCTTTCTTGAGCAATTCGTTCTAGACGGTTCAAACCAATTCGAATTTGGTTCTGCAGAAGTTCACCAACGGATCTTATTCTTCTGTTTCCTAGATGATCAATATCATCCTCAATAGTTGGAGCTAGTCTAAATTTAATAAGTTCATTTATGATATATAAGACATCTTGAGATGTTAATATCCGAATATTTTTTGCAATATTTATGTTTAAGCGATTATTTATCTTATAACGCCCGACTTTCCCTAGATCATAACGTTTTGGATCAAAAAATCTTGAATAAAGAAGCTGTTGAGCAGATTTAATGGTAGCCGGTTCACCCGGCTTTAATTTATTATGAATTTCTATAAAGGCGTCTTCTAAAGTAAGGGGTTCAGAACCTAAAGTTTTTTTAAAATATTCTGGGTAATTAAGTGTGGTTAAGATTTTTTGGTCCGTAACTCCCATAGCCTTTAAAAAAACATGCGCAGATATTTTTTTTGCTTTGTCAATTTTTATATGGATTAAATCATCTTTATCCATTTCAAATTTTACCCATGTTCCGCGATTAGAAATTAAACTTGCTGTATAATAGCGATAATTTTGTTTATCAACATCTGTCTTATAATAAATTCCAGGGCTCCTTACAATTTGATTAATGATGATACGTTCAATGCCATTCACTAAAAAAGTTCCTTCATTAGTCATTAATGGAATATCACATAATAAAACTTCACTTTCAGTAGTGCTATAGGAATTATTTAAATAATTTAGTTGCGCCAAAGTGTATATTCGAACGCTATATGTCGTATCACGTCTTTTTGCTTCGGCAAGATTATATTTAGGCTGTCTTATTTTGTAATATTTGGCTGATAAATTTAATTCTAATTCATCAAGGTAATCTCTAATCGCGGAAAAATTTTCAAGTTCTTGAAGAAACCCGAATTCTAAAAACCAACAAAAACTTATCCGCTGAGTTTCTAGTAAATTTGGGAGAAGGTATTTATAAACATTTGTTTTTGTGTTCAACATTGATAAGCTCTTTTCTAGTTTAATAATTAAAAAAAAAAGGAAAAGGTTTTCTTTAGGACAAATTATTACAATTTACATCGTATTTTTTGTTTATAAATAGGGTGGGGTTTCACAATATGTAATTTGGAAACATGTATCCTATCCCACGCACAGTTAAAATAAAATCAGGGTACGAAGGATCAGACTCTAGCTTTGCTCTAAGGCGCGAAATATGGACGTCAACTATTCTAGTATCTATATAGCGTTCTGGTGTATATCCCCATAGATTTTCTAACATAGTTTTTCGTGATAACGCCTTTCCAGCATTTTCGACTAGTAACTTAAGAATACTAAATTCGATCTTTGTTAGTCTAATCTTTTTATTATTTTTAAAAACTTTATGGTTTCCTAAATTGATTATTAAATCATTAAAATGTAACAAGTTATCATTTTTAAAATTGGAGTGTGTGTTATTATTTACTCGGTCTAAAATTGAGGTAATTCTAAGTTCTAGTTCTTGTTGCGAAAAAGGTTTTATGATATAGTCATCAGCTCCTAATTTTAAGCCTTTAATCCTGTTTGATACGCCGGTAAGAGATGTCAATATAACTATTGGGGTGGTGGAAGATTTTCGAATTTCACGACACACTTCATAACCATCAATTTTTGGTAAGATAATTTCTATAATAATTAATGCAGGGTTTTCAGCTTTAAAAATTTTTAAAGCTTCACTTCCGTTATGTGCCTCTAATACTTTATAACCAAGTTTAAAAAACCGATTTCTAAGTAATTCTAGAACCCCTAAATCGTTATCAACAATTAGTATTTTTTTCTTATAAATTGTCACCTTTTTATAAAGGTAAAAAAATTAAAAATTTTTTGCAAAGCAAAGCAACACAAATATATTTTTGTATTTTCGTTTTTAGTATCTAAAAATTTTTGTTCAAGTTCTATTTCCTGGGCTCGTAGCTATAGGGTATTTTACAGAATTTTCACAAATAAAATTGAAAGCTTAATCAGGGAATTTTTCTTAAACTAGGTATAAAACGGAAACCATCACGTTAAAGTTTTTTCTATAGTATAGAAAAACCTTACCATATTTAAATTTGTTTAATAGTGTGCTAATATATATTTAATAGGCGAGCGTAGCCAAGTGGTTAAGGCACTGGGTTGTGGTTCCAGCATTCGCGGGTTCGATTCCCGTCGTTCGCCCGAACTTTTATTATTCTGTTTCTAAAAAAACGTTTAAATATTTAGCTACCTTAATCGCATCATCTTCAATTTTATTTAATGCAATTGGTTGTTCAATTCCAGTTAAGGGTATTTCCCTATTGTCTACTAGACATAAAATAAGTTGACGTTTTGGGTTAAGACCTTCTTTTATGCGCATTTTAATCGATTTAATTTGGTTAAATGCAAATGTAAAACTAAGCTCTCTATTTTTACCCGGAAAGCCTTTGCGATAAATTTTAACGGTCTGCTCAGATCTACTATATTCGTTATAACCCGAACCGACGTTCCACCAAACGGTTAATAGTAAAAAAATTCCTAAAATTAAACCCACAGTGCCATAAAAAAGAAGTACAATGCCTTGAGGAAGAAAAGAAATTTCACTTGAGTCTGTAAATGGTAATACGCTATTTTGAAAATAGCTTGATAACCCTGTTAAAAAGAAACCAAAACCTCCTAAACTAGCCATTAAAGCTAAAAAAATATTGTCTAGGCGCCTAGAGCCTTTAAAATAAGATTTAAAATTAGAATTTTCTTCGATGTACGTCATGCAAATAAAATAAAATAAACAAAAAACAGTTTTTAAAATTAAGTATTTCTACAGATAATAAGAGTAATATTTATACTTGTATCTGTAGAAATAAAATTATACTAAATTAGTCTGATAGTCTTTAAACCAAAGTAAAGGCCTGAAGCTAGACTAAACATTAAAGTCATTAAAAGGATATAACCAATAAGAGTACTCATAGAATTCTTGTAAAAAGTTTAAATTAGAATTTAAGCTATATTAACATAGTAATATACTTCTCTTCTATATTTTTATACCTAAAATATATTAGTTTTAGAGTTATTTTTTCAATCCCTCTATTATACCACGCCATACTAACCCTATTATTTGGCCAAAAACAGATGTAAAAGTAAATCGGACACTCTTGCTAATCAAATAAAATGCTTCGTCTAAACGACCTGTTAAAAAATCTTGGGTTTCAACAAAAATAATAGTTAATAAAGGAATCCTTTTTAAGGAGGCTATTTCACGTGACCGGTTAGCATAAATTGTTTTATTATAAATACCGCTAGTCCTTAGTATAAAGATCGCATATCTATTGTTATAAAGGTCAAGAGGTCTTTTTATATAATTGTTTATCCGCAATTGCCAAATTATATTATTTTTAAAACGCTCAAAATTTCGCAAAGATAAAAATTTAGATTTATATAGAGTTTGACGAAACGCGTAAATTTGAGAAAAATTAATAATACTAAAATAAATTACACAATTACTTATCTCTAAAATTAAATTATCAATAAGTGCTTCAATAAAATCTTCTGAAGCTTGGTTATATACTGGATAATATATCAAACGAAAGAGTGGAAATTTTTTATTTAATAAAACAAAAAAAGGTACTTGAAAAAGAATTTCAGTATCGGTAAGCAGTTTTTTTGTATATAAAGAATACCTTAATGCATTTAAATTTACATTGACTTTATAACCGTACTGTTGTTTTAAAAATGTCTCACAAGTTTGTTTTATTAATAAGAGAAAAAGTTTTTTTCCCTTTTCTGAAGAAAAATTGAAAGTTGGTGATTGCGCTTGTTGCAGTAATTTATTAAAAAGTTCCTCTACTTTAAGGGTAGTTATACATAATAAATCATTTTTTACATTATCTTTTAAGAGATCAATACCTAACAAAACTTGATTGCTCTTTTTTTTACTAAATTTCGTTTTATAGAGAACTTTAGCAAAAATATTAGGTTTCATTACCTTCATACAATATATCCAAGATTAATTTTGATTACAGAGAGCTACTTTTTAAGTATTTTTCTAGTCTTTAGCTTGATTCTTTTTTGCTAATGTTAGATAAGCCTCAACCAAAAATTTTTTAATTCTTAATTTATTATGGCAACTAAATACAAAACGTTATTATAACATATTGTTTAAATTAAACGGGTTTAATAATCTAATGCATTAAAATTATTTTCATTAAAAATTAATTTCAATGCATTAGAGTGTTTATTTTAATACGCTGCTAAAGAAAGAGTATCCGGCGCATAACGCTGAATTTCAATTATAAAACCTGCTGTAAAGCTCATCCAAACAGTAATAAGAACTGGAGCTGTCGATAAGTACTTAAGTAAATTTTGGTCCATAAACCTGAATTATTAAATTAACTAAAAAGTTTAATAAGATTTAGTATTAAGGTAACCTAAATTAAAAAAAATGGTTTCCAAAATATAGTATTAACGAGGTGATACTGTTACTTCGTCACCAGGGACTAATAAGTCTCCTGATACTAATTCCTTCCAAGCAGCAAATGGCCAAAGGAAACTAGCAGACATCATGCCAATAGCAACAGGGACATTAATAATAATTTCATTCTCGTTTGGTTTATCAGTTTTCTTTGAAAACTGTAGGTAGCTTCGACCGGCCCAGCCAATCCAACCGGCAATATATATAAAACCAATTCCAGGTATGACAAACTCACCAGCATGGCTTGGTCTTCCATCAGCAATTAAATGGGGTAAACCGTCGGCACCACATAATAGACCTTGTTTACCGTACTTATCAAATCTAGCTTTTGTTTGTTCAATTTGAACTTCTAAAGCTAAATAAGCAGGTGTACCCGGTTCATAATTACTTAATCGGGCGCTTAATTTTTTAACACTACCATCAAGCCTTTTTTTAAAGACTGCTGAATCCTTACAAGGAACTAAACCAGCCACATCAGCAGATGCAATATTAGGTGTGCCTGCAAAAAGTGCAAAGGTAGTAAATATTAAAAACCAACGTTTCATAAAATATCTAAATATTATATTTATTATTAACAAACTATCTAATTAATATTATATTAGATGGAAGATAATTATTTGGCAGACTTTTGTTAAAAGTCTTTTTGTTAAAAAAGTATTAAACATATAAATCTTTTTCTAAAAGGAATTATTAGAAGGGTATTTAGCGATTAAACATTGTAAAATAAGCACGCTAGAATATCGGGGCAGACCACATTTTAAAAAGATATTAATAAAAAATTTTTGTACAAAGCCAGGAAGTTTAAAAAAATAGGTTTAGCCTGACTATAATTTTCCTTCTTTAAATAACCTTTTTACCATATCAAAATAAACTAATTAATTAGACTGTTTTAAAATTTTTCTAAACTCCTCTTGAAAAAATAACACCGCTCTATTTGATTTCCCTCCAATAATGACAGAAGATTTGTTTTCAAAAACCCATATTTGTGAATATGAAAAAAAGCTGACATAAATAGAAACCATTAATAAAAGGAATGAAAAATAAACTACTGGTATTCCTGGGTCGGATTTAATTTGTAAACCTGTACTTGTTAAAGAGTCAATTACTTGGAGTTGGGTATTCTCATTAAGGTCTAAAATTTTTCCAGTTTGTAATTCTGTAAGTAAAGTACCTTTAGCATCGTATAAATAAATATTATCTGTTAAATTGTTAATAACAAAAGTAAAATTGGAATCTGGGCGGTCAAATAAATTCAATGAACCAAACCAAAATTTTTGCCCGTTTTTTGTAATCTTTTTTAAAGGTATTTGAAAATTTTTATCGTTGTTTAAACGAAGTTTCAAACCAAGTATATCCCAGTCTGTTTGATATAGAACTAAGTTATTAAAAATTAAGGGTTCATTCACATAAATCACTTTCCTTTTTAATTCTTTCCCATTTGCATCTAATATAGATAAATCAGAATAGAATTGGTCTGTTTTTTGATCTTTTGTGTAAGTAATCCAAAAATCATTAATTCTACAAGAAACATCTTGAGAAATGTAACTTAAATTTCCAAATTTTGTTAAGTTTTGTACGTGAAAAATTTCCCCCCTCGGAACAATTTCTTGAGAAATATAACCTTGAAAGGACCCTATCGTAGAACCGATTAATAATAGTATGATACTTCCATGAACAATTATTGGCCCAACCCTACCGAGTAGACCTGAATAGGCATAACCTTTCTTCTGTTGTCGAAAAAAATGATAACTTTTATCATTACAGTTATAAGCAAGGCTATTGGAAGACTTTAAATAAAGTTCATTCGTAATATTGAGATTCTCAAATTGTTTTTTTCTAGTAAAAAATTTCCAAATTTTAAAAGTTTTTAAAGAAGGCAATTGCGTAGTAAAGGTACATGCCAAGAGCGAACATCCAAACAATAAAAGGATTGAAAAAAACCACCAAGCATTATAAATTTTATTTAAATTTAAAGCTGCTATTATTTTCCAATTTAAAAATCCTAAAAGTGGCTTAGCTTCTGGGTAATTCTCTTGATAAAATATTAAAGGTTGATCTTGTTCTATAATAGTTCCGACGCCTATTATAAACCCTATTATGAAGAGAAGACCAATTGCAAATTGTAAGTTTGCTAAGGTTTTAAAGATTTTTTTACTTTTAATATTGGTACTAATCATTTTTTATTTAGACTTGTCAAAAACAACCTTATCGTTTACACTTACTATTAGTGAAAAACAAGCCGGGATAGCTCAGTTGGTAGAGCAGTGGATTGAAAATCCTCGTGTCTCCAGTTCAAATCTGGATCCTGGCATTTTAATTAGGTATGTCACTATTTATTATTTATTAGCCATCTAGACTTTAGATGTTAACATATTAATGGATTAATAACCTGTAGTAAAGTAAAGATAGTCTTAAAATATCTAAAAATATTTCATGTAATAACTCAGCGTTTAAAATATGACATTAATAATACTTATATTTTAAATAAACAAAGTAGCTGAGTGGATTTTATCATTTTGTGATATCTTATTTTATAAGATAAAGGAATAATAAGTATTTTATTTTGCTTGTTATGTTTTAAGGGCTCTTATTAAGGTTTTTAAAATATAAAATCCAGCAATCGTTTAGCATAACTTTAAACCAGGAGGTTTTCATGTCTCAAGCTGTAGAATCACGTACTCGAATCAAAAGTGAACGTTACGAATCAGGTGTAATCCCATATGCAAAAATGGGTTACTGGGATCCTGATTACACAATCAAGGAAACAGATATTCTAGCTCTATTCCGTTGTACTCCACAACCAGGTGTAGATCCTGTAGAAGCAGCAGCAGCACTAGCTGGTGAGTCTTCTACAGCTACATGGACAGTTGTATGGACGGATCTATTAACTGCATGTGACCTATACCGTGCAAAAGCATACCGTGTAGACCCTGTACCAAGTGCAGCAGATACTTACTTCTGTTACGTTGCTTACGATATCGATCTTTTCGAGGAAGGATCTTTAGCTAACCTAACAGCATCTATTATTGGTAACATCTTTGGTTTCAAGGCTGTTAAAGCACTTCGTCTAGAGGATATGCGTTTCCCTTACGCACTTCTTAAGACATACCAAGGTCCTGCAACAGGTGTTGTTGTAGAGCGTGAGCGTATGGATAAGTTTGGTCGTCCACTACTAGGTGCTACAGTTAAGCCTAAGCTAGGTCTTTCTGGTAAGAACTACGGTCGTGTAGTATTCGAGGGTCTTAAAGGTGGTCTTGATTTCCTTAAGGATGATGAGAACATTAACTCTCAGCCATTCATGCGTTACCGTGAGCGTTTCCTATACTCAATGGAAGGTGTTAACCACGCTGCTGCTCTTACAGGTGAAGTTAAGGGTCACTACCTAAACGCTACTGCAGCAACTATGGAAGACATGTATGAGCGTTCAGACTTCTGTGCTGAGCTAGGTTCAATCATTGTTATGATTGACCTTGTAATCGGATACACAGCTATCCAAACAATGGCTTACTGGTCTCGTAAGAACGATGTAATTTTACACCTTCACCGTGCAGGTAACTCAACATATTCTCGTCAGAAGAACCACGGTATGAACTTCCGTGTAATCTGTAAGTGGATGCGTATGGCTGGTGTAGATCACATTCACGCTGGTACTGTAGTAGGTAAGCTTGAAGGTGACCCTCTAATGATTAAAGGTTTCTACAACACTCTTCTAGACTTTAAGACTGAGGTTTCTCTACCTGAAGGTATCTTCTTCGCACAGGATTGGGCTTCTCTACGTAAGTGTGTACCAGTAGCTTCTGGTGGTATCCAC
>Ga0115008_10001092_pt1 | contig 21604 bp, 23 predicted proteins | sample FraStrMetagenome_FD_87164 | JGI IMG/M metagenome (GOLD analysis project Ga0115008, IMG submission 87164) | Marine eukaryotic phytoplankton communities from Arctic Ocean - Fram Strait ARC3M Metagenome | ecosystem: Environmental > Aquatic > Marine > Oceanic | place: Fram Strait | collected...
AAGCGAAAATGGCCCTTGACGAAAGGAGAGTTCAAGCTATTGAAGTGTTGGCACAAAGCATGAATTCGTTTTATAGCAAGGACGCGAAAGAGAAAGAATCTTTCGTGAGCGTGTGCGAAGAGAGAACGGTTTACTTTCAAAATAAGCTTATCGAAGCTTATGAGAAAAAAGAAAACCTAACGAACAGGATGGCGAAAGATATACTCGATGATCAGATATCATTCTATAAGAAGAAAATCAACGAATTAAAGGAAAACTAAAATTAGGTTATCATATGAATATAACAATTGTTGTTGCATTTTAAAAACTTCTCCATTTTCAGCGAATCCCGAGATAAGTTTAATTCGATTATCGTACTCTTCTATTTGATGCCTTCAACAAACCTGATATGCTCCTTCTCTTGAAGCAGCATATCAAGTTTACGATTCAAATCATGTTTGGGACCCTTGTCTCCTCGATCGTAGTCCTTTCATATTTCTTTTTGACAAATGCGATGAACTACATCCCAATTAGATATTTTGGTGTACAAATCAAATGCGCACTTCTTGTATGCCACTTACTCTGCATTTATTTTATAGCAAACTTATTACTTTTGAAAGCAACGAGCGACACTTTGTTTACAACTTTCATCGTTCTTGGACGGCTGACAATAACTACATCAAAAAATCCTGGACGGGCCAAAAGCACTTCCTTCCAATGTTCGGCAATAAAAAGTTCGGCGCCTACATCCGAATATTTATTTTTGCATGATACATCGCACTCTTCATTCTAATTCGCAAAAGTAAGCTTCATACTTAACTCCACAATCATTGATAGCTTCTCATGTAATTTGCTGTCAATAAATAAATCATTTTCCGCACTATTGTCAATACACAAAAATTTGGATTATTATCACCTCGTGCTCTTCTATTTGATGCCTTCAAAAATACGACAGATTGTTCCTTCTCTTGAAGCAGATACGGAGACGGTATGAGTTTCTTTCGCAAATTATCTTTTCACGGTATCTGCTTCAAGAGAAGGAAACTTGTTTGCACATTATTTTGAGGAGGCTTCCATCTTTGCTGTCGCATCAGCTGCACCGAAAGATCCGTGTTCATCGTGAAGTGCTACGGATCTCGGATGCAAACATACTTCCTTGTCAATGTCATGTTGTAAGTGCACTAAATTATGGCTGTGCTTGTATCAAAAAATTGTTTTCCCGGCACTTCGAAGTATTTGCTTTTGGCAGCGAAATGATTGATTGAGAAAGGTGCAGATATATTAGATGAAATTTTAACGCATGCCGTAAAGAAAATTAGCCCGTAAGTAAGATTGGACCGGATTCATCTGAAAAGTTACGCGTAAATCTTACGCCGCGTAAGAAACGTAGCTGGACCGGAACCACCCTAACAGCTAACCCGTAACTTACGAACTTTCGTTTTCTTCTTTTAACGAGTTGGCTTTCGCAACGATCCAATCTTGGTTTCCATGTTAGGGGCCACTAGGCCATTCATTAGCAACGATGCAATCTTGGTTTCTCGTGTTAGCAGAGTTTCCAATGCCAATTACTACTTGAGGGGAATAGCTATCTTATTGTTTATCTGAATGGAACTTATGCACCTCCAACACGAAACTATTTACTATGAAAATCTTCGTTGACATGACGAATATATATTTTCCATCTCTCTCGAAATTGATTCTTTTAGCGAATGAAAACGCACAACCGGTCCAACTTCCAAACCTGAAGCCGCATCGCATCGAAGAAAAAGGAACCCTCCTCATCCTCGATCATACACTGTTGACGCCATTACAAGCTGAACCAACGTGAAAAGAGGAGAGCTAAGATACTATCATGTCTGCCGCCGTGTATCCGCTCTTCAAACAAACGAAAATTGATAAAAACGTGAAGGATGACTCGAACCGGAACGAGACACGAAACGTGCCCATCATTAGTGAACGAGAGATAACGCTCGGGAGGCGACTTGGGGAGGGGGGATTCTGCTGCGTTTATGATTTAGTGAAGTTCGATCTCAGTATCGCTAGCAGTCCATCGCGATGGGTAGGGAGAGGTCATAGTTTTGATATTGAACATAGTGTCAGTACTGATATTACTGCTGAGGTGAATAGCTTGGCAGACACTGACGAAAAAGCTAAGGAAGACAATGAAGCGATTTCCACGACACTCGTTTCTACAAACAGCAGCTTGAGTATGAGGAGATTTGTTGAACGTTGTCGACGCAAGTTGGCCGAAGGCGTCTTGAATGGTAAATATGCAATAAAAAGGCCCAAGTCAACCCTTCCTAATGAGTTAGAGAAATATAAAGCAGTTGTCGATATTCAACTGGAAGGAAACATTTTGACCCGATTGTCGCACAGAAACATTATCGCTATCCGTGGAATTTCGGAGGGTATTCATGAGCAACTTCCTGGTTGGAGAACATTTTATCGCGCTCGCCAGGAAGGTGTACGAGAATCGTTAGATTCAAATCATTATTTTATTGTAATGGATCGATTAGTATGCACTTTGTCACATAGGCTGTCGAAATGGAGAAAAATGAATATAGGACAGAAGAGTAGTCGGCCGCGTGGTGCATGCACATTGTTCACTCGTTTATGCCGTTGTTCCAATGATACTCATAACGACATGATCCTCGATCGACGTCGAGCATTTGATCGTGTAAGGATAAATGTAGCTTTAAGCATCGCATTAGCTATACAATACCTTCACCAGAAAGAGTAAGTGCTTGCTAAATTTTGCTTTTCTTTTATACTTCTTGAATAACATATGCGCGTCCTCGTCTTTTTAGTATCGTATATCGTGACTTAAAACCAGACAATATTGGCTTCAACGAACGCGGCACTTTGAAAATATTTGATTTTGGGTTAGCGAAAGAGCTCCATCCGGGATTGAAGATTAACGATCTTTATTCACTAACGGGGAATACTGGAAGTTTAAGGTATATGGCACCAGAAGTTGCTCGTAAGCTACCCTATGATCATAGAGTTGATTCATATTCATTCGGACTATTGTTCTGGCAACTTTGTAAACTTTCACTTCCTTTTGAGAATTTTACAATGGAAATGCATAGTGAGCTCGTTGTCCACAAAGGTTATCGACCAGAACTGGACAACATGTGGCCGATAGCATGGAGAGACTTAATTAGAAGTTGCTGGCACAGCAATATTTATGAACGACCATCGTTTGATGAAATTGTCAATGTATTACGTATGGAGGCTGCAATTTTATTATCTTAAAATGGCTTATGCCTACAATGTCGCCAGAGATAGATTTTAGTTGTTTAATATATGTCATTGTTGTTGACTTCTTTGTTGATTTTATGTGTCCTCCAGAAGCTCGTTACGGATTGGCTACATGCCTGCTATCAAAAAGCCTTCCTTAATTCTATTGTTTCGTATTTTCGGCCCGGCATGATCGATCCATCTTGTTTAACATCTCCTTCCCCGTTCCCATTTTTAGCCTCTTTTCTTCGTAATGTAGTTGTAAGAAAGATGTTTGGAAGCACACTGTATATTAATAGTGATAGCACGATTAAATCTTTTTTTAATTCAGTCTTAAAGAGTTGTCCTGAATTGTATAATTCGTCTTCCTCTGATGTCGTGATAGAACTGGTTCCACTTCGAAGTCGTAACGCCTTTCGGACTGAGTTCCGCTGGCTAATTAAGAGTTTCGTCTAAGATTAATATACATGTAGGTAGTTAAAACTTCCGAAAGTCAGTGCCTGCACGATACACAGTTTAAAAAGTTGATAGAAATTAAGTCATGCACATATCCTAGAAATAAGATGAAATATTTAGAGACATCCTTTATGTTTCTACCTGTAACACTTTCTAGAATGAGCAAGGTATCACCCATCCATTCCATCCTCCACGTATTTCAAAACATTTTTCATAAAACGGTCAACAACGCGAGTTTGGTTTATGACATCTTTTCGATTCATTTCAGCCATGGGCTTTTCAGAAAGTTCCGAAAGATTTTCGGTAAACCGTTCCAACATTTCTTGATGATTTTCGAAGCATTCCATCTGCATTTTAGTTACTTCTTGGCTTCCAATAATGGATGCTTTACTCCCTATCGTTGATGTATTCGAATCAGGTGGAGAATGCATGAAATATGCATACACATAAGTATATTTCAACACACGTCGACACTCAACTAGTTGCTCAGTTGCAGTCTTCAAAAATTGTACATCTATCCAAGTAGTATTGGTATCGCTTGCTTCTTGAAGTAAAACCATTTTCGCCTCTGTGTCTGCCAACTGCTTTGTTGCAAATTTTTGGGCTTCTGAGTGGGCATGGTATCGCTTGTAATAATGAAGGTATCGGTCCAATTCGCGTTTCGCACGGTCAGCATCAGTAATATTGCTGTCATTACTTGTATTGAATCTATTGCACTTATAAAACCCTCCAGTGTTTGTTCCATGATCATTCCAATCACCCATACATATCCAGCAAAATTCATATTTGCACGACTGGCAAGACATATGGTTACATCCCTGGTTTTTCTCAATTCTAGATGAACAACGGGGACAAGCTTTCGTATTTGCTAATATCCAATTTGCCGTCTCACTCTCATTTCGGCATTTATCTTTCCATTTTGTAAGAACAGAACAGTATGCCGGAGCATGTGGTTCTTCGCCGCACTTCAGACAAAACTTATGAGCGCAGGTACATGTTGCTACAGGTCCACTGCTAAAATCCCCACTAGAGCACATGGTTTTAGTATAAGCAACCTTGTCACAACCAGGGGCAGGACACCACCGAGTGTGGCCATTCTGTTCAACAAAGCACCTCAGCTGGTACCCACGAAATTTGTCAATGAGGCTGTGGTTCTTACTACAACTTCCGCCACACAAGACGTCTCGCATTTCATCCTCCGTTACAATTTCTTGGCAACCGGCTTGTGGACATTTCGTACGAATGGCATCACTTGGCCCAGACAAAATCATATGCTCAATATACTCAACCCAACAATCCCTACAGAATGAGTGTCCACATGGCATAGAATACATATCCTTAACGTCGATATCATCCTCAAAACAAATTTGACACGTGGACATATTCCCAGTTGGACATTTTTTTACATTGATCAGAGACGACGATGTCCGGGATACGCGCTCAAAGACGCCGCAAGACTCTAATAACTTCTTCTTCTCATCATCATCGCCGGTATAAAAGAGCTCAAATAAACGTTCCTTATTCCACCGTTGATTCCGCAAAAGAATAAACGCAGCCGAAGTGGGGATCTGCAGTACATCTGTTACTTCCTTCAAATTGTTGTACATGACCGGGAGCAGATCCGCGCTGTCCAATATTTGAATTCCGGTCGATCCACCTGTCACATCGTAAATTCGCTGAGATGGCTAATTCGAATTATACACGACAGACACCTACAACAATACACATACCTTTGAACTTCATACACGAGTCACTGCTGCCGATCCCAAAGCTCGAACTTCGATCCCTGGGAGCATTCGGATTGCCTACAACATTCGACACGTCTTCTTCGTCCGATGCCGAGTGTTCCACATTTTCCATACTAGCGTCTTCCATATATTCGCCGCCGGCGTCTTCATCGTCACTATATTCGTATTCATAGTCATAATCCTCCTCGTAGTCGTCCATTTCTTGATCGTTTTCGTCTTTTGAGTTTGCTAGGACCGAAGATGATACGGAAGATACTCCTGACTGCTGACTCGATGCGGACTCTGCGGTGCGTTGACGTTGGGCTCTGGTTGCGGACCTTGTCACGGGCATAGTGTTTTATGTTCTTCTACGGGAAATCGATTGGGAGATTTTGGGGATTGTTCTGGGTCTGGGTGTTCTACACAAGTCAGTTAGTTCTACAGTTCTGCATAGTGAGAACTTTTTCACATATGCAAAATATATGGGAACCATTCAATGATGTGAGATATTATGATGGCGGGAGAAGTCACATTTTTGTTTGGGATTAGATAGATTTATGTATCATGATATTGTAAAATCAAAGGAGTATACACGTAACGTGTGTAGATGACAATACGCTACTAAATCTGGACTGCGAAAGAGTTAGAGAGTGAATTTTGAATTTTCTGTCTCGGGAGTTCATGTACCCCCTTGCCCTATGTACTTGCTGGGTGGTGTATTCTGATTTCTGATGATACTTTTGACTTTTGACAGCTCTTTTTCTCTGTTTTCCGTTTTCTTCACATGAAGTCCTGAAAATGCATGATGATGATAACAATGACCACTTGATAAATCTTCTTGCCAAACAAGAATAAGTTATACTTCAAAGTATTCTTTAAAATCGTAAATGCAATAAATACACGCACTTCTGTCTGATCTAAAACCAAATACCGGTATCTCTGAAGCCGTCGTTTTAGTGTAAAAGTCATTCGTGTACCGTCGCATTCAACAGGATCCGCTATGGGAAAAATCGTGCTTTTTGCTTGAGACGAAAAAGAAGATGAGAATTTTCTGTCCCTATCTTTCGCGTTACTTCTACTACACACTTCTATTATTTGTCACATACCATTCCTCGATGTTTTGAAGACATAATATCAGGAAACTTCACAAATAAACATCTTTACAATCGATCTTTGAATCTCGAAGATATCAAGCATCGATAGTTCTACATACAGCGTGTGCACTTCAGTGCTCGAAAAAGAAAATATTATAAACAGCTTGCGCTGTAGGTTAATTATACGACGTAATTTCGAAAGACTGGTAAAATTGTGGTATCAGTGTATTAAAAAATTCAAAAAATGCTCCACGCTTGTAAAAAAAATTTCAATTGCTTTTCGTAAATGATTCTAATGGCATTAAAGACCGGCATCTTCACTAAACCCCAAAGCTATATTCATATTTTGTACCGCAGCACCACTTGCTCCTTTACCAAGATTATCGAGGCGTGCACATATTAAACACAGTTCTGAATCTGCATTATCAAAGACAAATATTTGAAGTTTGTTCGTATTGGCTAAAGTGTCTGGGCGCAAGAAAGCACCACGTTCAAGCAAGCTTGCATCTTTAGCGCCACTTTCTCCAAAAGGCATTACTTCCACAAATTTTGATCCTTCGTAGTGTGATAAGAGAGCAGCATGGAGATCTGCGCCGGTGACATTTTCATTCAAAAACGAGTAATGGAGTGGCACTGATACAACCATACCTTGAGCAAAACTACCAACTTGAGGCTGAAAAATAGGCTCTTTACCGAGTAGAGAGTACTTCGACATTTCAGGTACATGTTTATGGGTCTGCAAATAATCGTTAGCAATGAAGTTTTTTCGAAACAAACACTCATACTGTATTGATGATAAGTTGACGTAAAAAATTATCGCCTTACCAATCCAAATCCATACGCCCCCCAAGGTTCGGCATCCCCGCTTTCGTAAATTTCGATCAGTCCTTTACCACCTCCTGAATATCCAGAAATAGCATTGACTGTCAATGGTGTTCCAGGTGAAATTAATTCAGCGAGTACCAGCGGGCGAATTATTCCAATAAATCCGGTAGGATAACATCCAGGATTACTGATTCGTTTACTTTCTTTAATAGCAATCCTTTGTTTTTCATCCATTTCAGGAAATCCATAAACCCAGTCATCATTCGTTCTAAACGCCGTTGACGCGTCAATGAGAACGGTACGATCGTTTTCTTCATCAATCCAACTTTCAGCTTCAACAGAAGCAGCGTCTGGGAGACACAAGATCACAGCATCTGCTTCATTGAGATATTTCTTTCTAGTAGCTTCGTCTTTTCGCAACTCAAAAGGTGGCGATATAATCTCGATATCGGTCCGCTCCGCAAGCCTCTCCCTGACCTGCAATCCAGTCGTACCAGCTTCTCCGTCTATAAACACTTTCTTCAGAGCGGCATGAAGACCTTTTACATTACTGCTTCGATCAGTGATAGATTTTCCAAACACAAAAGCACATCCTAAATTAGGCGTTGACAAAGATGATAACGCAACGAGTGCAGCGAGGGATACCTTCATGGTTTTGTAGTACTAACTAGAAAAGAAATTTCAAAAGATGGATTGTAACACCAATGGATGTCAAACGTTACACAACCTCTTTCCAAAAAAGTAGAAACGGATTTTGTTAGTTTGATGGGTGGGGGTGAGTTGAAGGGTTGAAGGATACCGAGGAATACATAGATTCTACACATATCTGTGACATTTTGTGGCGACGGTCGATGATCTAGCGCAAACTTTATTAGACTAACTGCCGTTAAATTAAAATGAATTTGTCACAATCTCAACATGTCTGACACGCAATTCTCCCCTCTCCCCTTCCTCCCTCCTTCCTCATCGGTGGTCTCTGACTGACACCTGACACGACACACAGCACGACACGGCTGTGAAGTTGGGCTGTGTTGTGTTTCCAAAACACCAACTACACACGTAACAACACTACGTTCTTTGTATAACGATCGATCCATCTCGAACCCCAGAGGTGGTACTGAGAAATATGAATCAGCAAACTTTCAAACGATCATTTTCGAACAACCGGATCACTGTCGACTTTGTCAAGGTTGGTTAGTACATAGTTTATTACAAGGTTTATTTCGGCGCAATTGGCATACATCTACTGCATTCACTACGAAACCGTGTACTGATTTTATTCCATCCATGATTCCTATTGTTATGAAGGTACCACCGAACAAATGCCGACTGTATCGATGTTGCTATCTAGTGCATATTATAGCGTTGTGTACCATATCCAGTACGGTTGGTGTGGACTCGTTTTCTTCGTCATCGTCAACGGTTAATTTGTATTCAGGAGGTGTAAAGGGAAGGCGTGGAAATGGCAATGAACAGTTTTCTCCCGTTTCAACTATTGTACCGTTGGGGAGAAGAAGACGGTATTCGTCGGGTGTTCACTTTTCTTTAGGGGCTACTGATGGTAACAAGGAGGATTCAATAGAGGAGGTTAGGTTAGAATTAAATGAAAATAGTCTACATCATAAGGTGGGGTCGTCAAGTGATGAGACGGTTTCGAAGAACATAACGATGAGTGCTCGTGGTGGTGCCGTCATAGAAAATGAAATAGAAACTGTTGGCTTGTGGCCTTGTATGGATGTGCTTGATAAAAAATTGCTTAAATTAGCGATTCCTTCAATAGCAAATTTTGCAATAAGTCCACTTGTTGGTGCAGTTGATTTGCTTTGGGTTGGAAGGATGGGAAATGCGTTAGCGTTGGCTGGAATGTCTGCTGCTAATCAAGTTTTTAATTCAGCGTTTTGGCTATTTAGTTTTTTGCCAACAATAACTGCCCCGCTGGTTAGTAAGGCACATGCCCGTGGTGATACTGAAGAAGTCCAGGACCTTATTTGTCAAGCAATAGTTCTCGGTTCAGTGATATCGATTGTGATGTCAGTTTCGTTGATGAAGTTTCCTGATTTATTTTTAGGTACAGTCTTGCGAAAAGATGCCCCGGCACTGGAGTTTGCCAGACCCTATTTACGTGTTAGAGCGTTTAGTTTTTTCCCGGCGATGGTCACAACGGTTGGATTTTCTGCGTTCAGAGGTAATGAAAAGAGCTGCATTTGAACACGGAGTTTTAAACTCACTTGCTTTTCGTATTCTTCATTAGGAATATTGGAACCGACAACTCCACTTAGAATAAGTCTCGCTGCGAATGTCGCCAACGCTATCCTCGACCCAATACTTATCTTTAGGACGGGATTGGGTGTTGCTGGGGCAGCTCTGGCAACAGCGACTGCCGAAATTATCTCGTTTTTTGCATATACTTATGCAATGCTCAAGCGAAATATATTGTCGTTAGGGAAGTTGTTGAGTCTTCCGAAGTGGGATATGATGAAACCGCTGCTTCTTGGAGGGTTGGCCGTTCAGCTTAGGAACGTTGCCCTAAACGTTAGCTTCCTTTCAGTAGCTCGCGCAACACAGGGTCTCGACGACACAGGTTAGTTTGGTATGACTCTTGTTTTGTACATACAGGTTGAAATTTATATACTATTTACAATTTTAGGAATCGCTGCTGCTGCGCATTCGATTGCTATACAAGTCTTTCAGGTCGGAGGAATATTTTTGTTAGGGCTTGCTACTGTTGCCGCTGCTATCGTCCCGAATGAGATGGAAAAACATGGAAAAAAAGCAGCAAAATCAGTATCAAATAGATTAATGGCTTGGGGCTGTATTTTAGGCTGTATTTTAGGAGCAATACAAATAGGTGTCTTACCGCTTATAAAAGCTTTCTCGCCTTTGGAAGAGGTTCAGGAGGCGGCGAAGATCCCTTCCATCATTGCTAGCGTTTTGCAGATTATCAATGGAATGGTTTTTATTGGTAAGAGGTTAACTTTTGACCGATCTGCTAGCTTGATGCATGTGGAACTCATCTTGTGTTTAAAATAGGAGAAGGAATTATGGCCGGAACTCAATCTTTTTTGACTCTCTCACTGAGCACAGTTGTAGCCACGGTGGGTATGTTGAACGCATTGAAAATTCTTACAGCGCGATATGGACTTACTGGTGTATGGTTGTCGTTTGGAGTATGGAACTTTCTTCGATTGGCCGGAGTAATTGTACACCAACGATTCATTGGGCCCATTTCGACACGAACGCTGAACCGAGAACAAGAAATGGGCATTGAAAATGACATGTAAAAAAAAAGTTTTTTTGGCCTTCCTTTCCATTTGTGTTCCATCTTCTGTAAAAATAAGTAGTTCATAAAGTGCTGGCAATACGTTTCAGTGCGATTACCAGACGATGCTATATTTTCTTAATTGCGTTATGAATCGCGAATTCTTTCCTCCATTTCTATCGGAGCGCACCAGCACACTTCTCTTCCGAAGTGTGAACTAGAGACAACTTATAATGTGTAATTGAATTCAAATTTACCGCAGAAGTTTGTTTTCATCGATGTGATAATGTTTTTCTTTTGGCACGGCTATTTTAGTTCTAGCCTCGTTTAGCGTACTTTCGATCAGAGCTTTGCTCCTTCGTAAAATGAAAATCGCTGGGTGCGGTTAAAAGGCTAATAGTGCCATATAAAACGTAGATAAAAACCATTAGCTGTCCAACTATAACAGTAGCATGAAATCAATGTTAGTGTTACACTCAAAAAGTAAGATCTTATTTATAGCTATAGCAATCCTACAATTGCTTCAACATCCATTGATATGTTCCATGCATGTAGATTAAATTAGTAAGCAGTGTTTTTACTTTTCTCAACATCATCAAGCGATTTTCGTAAATGTAAAAAGGTATTGTTTGTTTGGGTTCGTATGAATGTTTTCGACGTTGTTGCGCATTTCGAACGACGTTTAAAATCAGATTTGAGCATATTTTAGCCAATTACATACATCCCTATGATGATTTTGAAAATCCGTACGACCACACCTCAATTTTCAATTGTAGTCGTCTCATTGTGCTTCATTACACTTACTCCAAAATTCAAATAGAAAGTCATGGTTCCACCCGGTAAAGGATTGTCCAGAGGTGCCTTCATTTTGTTAGAAGGAGTTGATAGATGTGGGAAAACCACACAGTGCAACCTCCTCCTTCAGCATTTATTGGCGCTGGGTATTGCTGCTGTCGCTTTGCGCTTTCCCGATCGGACAACTCTTATCGGGAATTTAATTAATGGATATCTGCAGCAAGCTCGTGATATGGATGATCGTGCTATACATCTTTTGTTCAGTGCAAATAGATGGGAGGCTTCTGCGTCTCTGTCACAGACTTTGGCCAATGGGAAAACGATAGTTTGTGATCGATATGCATATTCTGGTGTGGCATTTTCAAGTGCAAAACAATTTGGGGGAAGTGATAAAGAGAACCTTTCCTTGAATTGGTGTAAAAGGTAAGGAATATATTGCTTTCTTTAAGAAATATCATGTTTAGCTATAACCCGTATTTGTCCTCAATAGTTGCGATCGAGGTCTTCCAGCACCAGACGTAGTAATTTTCTTAGACTTGGATCAAGATGTGGCAAAAACTCGTGGTGGTTATGGTGGTGAACGTTATGAGAAAGAAAAATTCCAACAACACGTTCGTACTAGATTCGACGAATTACAAAAAGAAGATGAAAGATTGGGTGTGATACCTTGGAAAGTAGTTGATGCTAGTAAAAGTATTGAGGATGTGCAGAAAGACATTAATGATATAGTAGAGGAAACACTTGAAAGAGTTCAATCTGGATCGCCACTTAAGAAAATGTTCGAAGACGGAGAATTCAGGCTCCCATCATCTGATTCATCTTGAAATCCTCTGGAAAGAGCGAAACTTTTTAGTCCTATCTATTGAAGAAATATCAACTTGTTTGGAGTACAAAGCTTGGCATCATGTTATTTGTCAAGAAAATCTAGTAGCTTAAGTACGGTTTCAATAACTTATAAATTTTGGAAAAGACAGGCTCTTTCCAATAGATTCACAAACCAATGAGACGACCCTCATGGTGGCGCATACAAGCCTTTAAGGCGTTCCAATGCCTCATTAGCTTCATCAGCCACTTTCCATAACTTCTCATCCTGAAGCGCACTCCTAAATAAGGCCATTTTCATGACGCAATACTTTCCCGCTGCACGTTCGATTGCTTTAATTCTATTGAGAAGAGCTTTCGTTGACATAGTCCTTACCCTCATCAGTGCATGGTCATAGGATGCTGTTGGATTCTTTCGTGCTGCTTTGTCAAAAGCTCCGCATTCCTGTGCTAAAGCTGCGGCAGCTTTCAACCTGGCTTGTCTACATTCCTCCATGATCTCGATTCTCTCTTCAGTTGTGATTGTGGGATTGATGTCCACCGAAGAAGTCTTCATTTCGCCTGCAAGTTCAGCATCCAAACCCTGTAATCTGCGTGATTTTCTTGCTGGCTTCATCTTTTTTTGAGTGTTCCGAATTTTTCGCTCTTGAGATATCACCTCTCCTCTTGCCAAAGCATTAGATCGCATAACTTCGATCGCAGAAAGCAAGCCAAGATCTTGCAATCTTTTATTGTTCCGCTCGATATTCTTTATTCTTCTTTCTTCGTATTCCGAACACGTTGCCCTAGGCCTCTTTGTCGGACTCATATTTTTTATTAGTATGCTGTAATGTTTAAAACACTATTCCTTCCAGGTTTTGAACGTCAATGGATGATACGATGGGTGAGAAGTGAGAAGTGAGAAGATGGTTTGGATTCAAAATCAAAATATGAAGATCAGAATAGGAGTGCTCCCCTTGTTCTCTGGTTCCGGTTTTCTATTCACTACTAACTACAAAGTAATTTATACCTGGTACAAGAGTAGAAGTTAATAAAATAAAAGCATACAGTTTAAAAAAAAAAATAATAATCTATTTTAGCTATTTGCTCTTTCGATGGGCGAACGAATGGAAATGGATCTACCATCTAACATCTATCATCTACCGATAGTCGCGATTAGAGAGATTGGAGCATACGACTATACCAGTTCCACTATTCACTATAATCCTACTCTTCTCTTACGGTTGGTTCACGGTATGCAGCTTGATGGAAAAAGCATCATCTCTTAGTTAGATATTGCAATTGTCGTAGTTAGACAAATACTTCGAAGTAGTTATTTTGAGAGTCCGAACGCAGAATAACCAACGTCTTAACACCCTTCGTTATTGTATCTTGTCTGTTCCATCTTCATTGAAATTAGAATTGAATTAATTTTGGTGTCTCTTTTTTAAGAAACGTTACTTCGTTAGATTTATTGGTCGAAATGCCTCCAAGTAAATCATTTAAAGGTTGCCTTGCTGCTGGTGTTGGTAAGTAGGAAGTCGTGGCAACTTCTTAAATCAGTCAATAGAGTATTTGTCTTAATATGTTATTTTTGTAACCTTTCAGACAGTTTTTGTTCGGGCATGGTACTAGGATGTGGGATTGATGTCGCCGGTAAACTTTTGAGAAATCGAAATAAGCTTCATGTTCAAATATATCGTGGTACTAGTTGGCCTGTCATTGCTGGTGCATACTTTGTCATGACTTTTACTTCATCTACAATGGGATGGGCTAGACAGAAAGATGACAATGTAAATTTTCTCGTTGGGTTTGGAAGTACCGCTGCTTTCTTTCATTATGTGTCAGAGAATACAATACGTGTGAGAAATCTTCACGGCTTAGTTGGAGGCTTCATTGCTGGAAGTATCATTTATGCTAATGCATCATTTTAGTTGATTTGTTTTTGGAAAATTATCGTGAAGGCACGTATTCGTCAATATCACGGGTGAACCTGGGATTCCCGAAAACTCACTCCGAAATAGGGTAAAGGTAATTGTACCTCTATCAGATACGTACTGCTCTCTGATGGTGTCTGCTCCGTGAGTCTCCATGGAAATGATCTTGCAGCGTTTAGTGTAGGATCATGTTTTTTATTTTATCGTTCATGTACCCTTTGATCATCTCTCTCAGTTGTAATATTATCTGTGTATGTGTATTTGTATATATGTAGTTAACAAAGTAAGCAAAGTTTTGATGTATTCCCGATGGTAAAACGTCCACAGTTATTTGTAGTTTTTTCAACTGTATATTTATTTCTACTCTTAGTACTTTTTTTAATCTGTATGCTTTTATTTTGTTAACTTCTACTATTGTACCAGGTATAAATTAATTTGGTATTATCCGTGTTTTACAAGTGTGTCCGATCGAATTGACTACTTCACATTAAATGTCACGCGCGAATTTTGCAAAAAATCATGAGATAACTTGGCGCAACAGGAATTTCGAATACACGTGAATAAGGTCATCAAAAATAAAAGTATTGATAAAAATTGGAAAAAGGCACAACAGTGCGGTATTAGTTTAATCCTTGTCCTGAGCAACCTTCTTTTCTCCACGAAGACGTCCAGTTCTCCTAGCTGCAATAAGACCAACCTTACGACCAGCAGGCGCATATCTGCTAACAGTAGAAGGCTTACCGATGTGCTGATGGTTACCTCCACCGAAGGGATGCTCCACGGGATTCTTAGCTACACCTCTGATCTTAGGCCAACAATTACGCTTGACACGGTACTTGTGGTAGGCACGTCCAGCCTTGAGCAAGGGCTTATCAGTACGTCCACCTCCGGCAACAATACCGATCTGAGCACGAGCGGTGTTAGGGACGGTCTTCTTACCTCCACTGGGAAGACGAAGACGGGTAGTTCCCTTATCCTCATCGTGAGTAATGACAACAGCGAAGCATCCAGATCCACGAGCAAAGGCACCACGATCACCCGGTCTGGTCTCAATATTGCACACAATAGTTCCCTCGGGAACCTGGTTGAGGGGAAGGCAGTTTCCAACAACCAAATCTGCCTTCTTTCCGCAATAAACGAACTGTCCGGTGTACATACCTTCGGTAGCAATTAGAAGTTCCGTATCACGCTTATACTTGTACGCGTTGAGGAACTGAACCTTAGCTACAGGAGCTCCACGACCGGGGTCATGAAGAATCTCCTTAACCACACCACGAATGTACCCATGACGCTCGGCGTAGTCAAGTGCACGAAGCTTTACGGCACCCTTGCGATCACGCACGTGGGCCTTAAAGATGGTTGACTTACCCTTACGTTGTGCCTATATATGTTACCGATACGAGTATAAGTTCGTACATGTATTATCACCAAAGTGCATCACATCATGGTGGGAAACCATGCGGTTAATATATAGACGTCAAAAGTAAGGGGGTAGACCCATTGCAGTGGTTACGTTGAATGGACAATCGTTCAGTGAGTTCAGATAAATTGGATAAAAGCTATTGTATACGTCTTGGGTTGATATTAAGCTCATATATACGTACCTGGACGATCTTACCCATGGTTGCTGTTGGTTATTATGTCTTGGTTATGTTCAAGCTTGGCGTTTCGAGGGTGTTGCTGCTACCGAACACAAAGCAAGGGTTTCGGCGTTTGGTCAGAAGACAAGTAAGTGGTAACAGGATACCTTTATGAACGCATTTTATACTAAAATAGCTAAATAACACGTACTACGACAGATGAGCACTGTACTGGTACTCCTTCTCAACTGCACCAATGAATCTTTGGTGATGCCATACTACAAGTTATCGTAATCAATTCACGATGAAAGTCCTTGCTATCTCATTCCTTTTCTACCACACGTGTACAGCTTTCGTACAAATAAAGGCACCAGTAGCCTTTTCTACCAAAACTCAGCTCTTTGGATGGGGGCCCGAACCCATTTGGGACGAGGCAACCGTCGTTGATGTAAGTCCGGCTTCTTCCAATTCTGTTAGTTTGACACTGGATGTTGGAGAAGAGAAGGTTTCCTCGTATCTTGTACCAGGACAGTATTGTCAGGTTAAGATAGCGGGAGATGACGATGCCCAGCCTTCATTTTTGGCTATAGCGTCAGCTCCTGAGGAAGGTTCTTGGCAGTTCTTGGTGAAGCAGACTGAAAACAACGGATGGCTTACTGGTGCAAATGTCGGAACGAAATTTGATGTGTCTCAAATTCTTGGCGAAGGTTTTAAAATGAAGGAAAATTTTGATGGTTTTAAATATGATTTTCCAACCCAGCGTGTGCTTATGTTTGCAGCAGGAAGCGGAATAGCACCTATTCGCGCTGCCATCGAATCGAATCAGATGCTTACTAGTGGTAGGAGTGCTCGTTTGTACTATGGCTGTCGCAATCTCGAGGAAATGGCTTACAAAGAAAAATTCGTAGAATGGGAATCGAAAGGTGTCGAAGTTGTACCAGTATTCTCGCAACCATCTTCTGCAAATGCCCCAGGTAGAACAGGATACGTACAAACGGCATTGGAAGAGGATGGGGTTCCTACACCAAGAAATTGCGGTGCTGTTCTATGCGGTATGAAAGGGATGGCCGAAAGTGTGACTGACTTGTTGAAAAAGAGTGGTATGTTTGACGGGAGAGTTTTGACCAACTTCTAGTTGTAAAAATTTTAACCCGAAAAATAATGCACAATATTTTATGCTTTATTTCGCACCTTGCAAAGTGACTACCGGTAGATCGAAAAGCAGATTGAGAGCATAAACATCTCTAAACGATAAAGCTTTTCTATTCTTACAAGTTTATACTTTTTTATTATTTGTTAATAGATCTACACTCTTATAACGGTAATATATCACATGGTTTCGAACTTGTCCTCTTCATTACATTTTGTATTTCCCATCTTTTAGAATCAACCTTTAACTCGAATGTTGACACTCCAGAAACTGTTCTTTCATTATTTACTACTTCGAGTATCAATTCAGCAACCCTTTTTTCCCTTTTGGATCCTATCTGTAACAGATACAGATTGCGTGAAAACTGTGCGATACAGAACACAGATAGATAACAGATCTACATGTAGATACCCCGGTACCGGTACCCGGTACAGTTTCTTTTGTATTATTGGGCTATCTTTTTCCCCAAAGTTCGTACCATTTTATCATACTTCTTCAATCTTTTCAAACTATAGAATCTACATGTATTTGGAAGATTTCGAGGACGTCAAGAATAACTTGAAACCTCGTTGACCACTCAAGTCTCAAGTCTTCAAGTCCATGAGACAAGACGTACCTCGTATGTCATCCTTACTTTCTCTTCCTCTCTCAAGAGATCAAGAGGAATTATTAATATTCATACATCCAATAAAAATCCTTTTCCTAACTCCTAAACACATTCGTTCGTCATGTTAGTCTACCGCCTGTTCCTTGTACAAAGCGCTTTCTGTATTGCAGGAATACAAGCCTTCATTTCGTCACTGGGCACGCCAACATATCCGAGCGCATTGTTTAGCACTGCGAAAGATCAACGGAACTGCAACACGAACGATGTTGTAGTAGAAGATGTAATTACTCAGAATTTTGAGGAAAATTATCCTCCAGATACTGTGTTTGTGGGTCCTTCCAATGTTATAATTTATGATACGTCCCTGCGCGATGGAACCCAAGGCGAGAGCATTTCGGTATCTTGTGACGATAAATTGAAGATAGCAAGATATTTAAGCTCGTTTGGTATAGATTTTATTGAATGTGGATGGCCTGGTAAGAACTTGTGTCCTCTACAATATGTAAAATTGTAGAACCTATATTTCAATTTGCCATATTTATACTTTAGGAAGCAACCCTAAAGATCTAGAATTTTTTAAAAGGGCGCAGACTGAGCTTTCCGAGGAAACGAAGAAGAAACTTGTAGCATTTGGAAGTACCAGACGAAAATCATCCTTAGTTGAGAATGATAAGCAAATAGCTGCCCTGGTAGAGAGCGCAGTTCCTACGGTTTGCATTGTTGCGAAGGGACACAAGTGGCAAGTAACCGACATTTTGCGAGCGACAGAAGAAGAAAATTGCGATATGATTCATGAGAGTGTTTCGTACTTGTCTAATGTACATGGGAAACGTGTTTTTGTAGATCTAGAACATTTCTTTGATGGATTCAAATTTGACGAGGCGTACGCAATGAAGTGTTGTCAAGTTGCAGTTGACGCTGGAGCAAAAGCATTAGTATTATGTGATACCAATGGAGGCACAATGCCATGGGAGATTGAAGAAGTGACAAAAGCCGTCAGAAACTATTTTGAAAACGAAGTCACAGTAGGGGTTCATGTTCATAACGATTGTGGAATGGCAGTGGCGAACTCTGTTGTTGCTTGTAAATCGGGGGCGGGAATGGTCCAAGGGACAATAAATGGCATCGGCGAACGAACAGGTAATGCTAACTTGTGCTCAATTATCCCGACATTATCTCTACATGTTGGTTCAAAAATGGGTTGCGCAGATAACCTTTCTGCTTTGACTAAATTATCTAAATTTGTGGACGAGGTGATGAATTTGCCACACGCTAGTTCTGCGCCTTTTGTCGGGACAAGTGCATTTGCTCATAAAGGAGGACTTCATGTTGCTGCGATGGAAAGAAATCCTGATTCGTATCAGCATGTTGAACCACTAAAGGTTGGGAACGAAATGCGTGTTTTAGTAAGCGAGTTGTCTGGTAGGCAGAATATCATAGGAAAGATAAAGGAGGCAGGGGAATTGGTAGGAACATCTGATACAGAGGTACAACAATGGACTGAGAGATCATTAGCTATATTAAATCGAGTGAAAGATCTGGAAAATATTGGATACACGTTCGAAGGTGCCGATGCATCTGTACATCTAATGATATTGCATGCATCTGAAGGATATTGCCCAAAATTTAGAATATTGGACTACTCCGTAATGGTCTTCGACAATAATGTTGATAGCGTAAGTAGGTTAATGAAAGCTGCAAATAAGGAATCGAGACCTACAGCCCGTGCAACGATGAAAATTCGTACGCCCAATGAAGGTGCAACTGAGCATATTGACCACTTGGAGGTCAGCGATGGAGAGGGTCCTGTGAATGCACTTGCGGGTGCTCTCTTAAGCGCTTTGACTCCTTCATATCCCACCCTGGAAAGCATTGAATTAATAGATTACAAAGGTAATAGAAATGTAGTGTTATCAGATGCTACAAAATGAATTGCTGCGTCTAATAACTTTTCGTAATTTTTTCCACAGTGCGCATCTTGGATCCAGAAGCTGCCACTGCTGCATCAACCAGAGTTATGATCGACTTTTATGATAAAGATCGGAAAGTCAAATGGACAACTGTAAGCGTTGATAAAAATGTAATTAGTGCATCGTTGAATGCCCTGGCAGACGGTCTCGAATACGCATTGATCAACAAGGAGGAGTCCGATGAGTGTATCCTTTTTGAGTAATTGATTACTTTATCTGTAACATGATTCTACGTGCTATTTGTTACGAATAATTTTGAATTAATTTTAGCGGATGATGAATTCCTTTCTTGATTAAAACATAAAAAGAACAAAAATATTATGTCAAGAATTGTACGTGCGTGCTATAATTAAGTAGATTTTATCATGCTCCAAGATTTATCAGTCCTCTAATCCAAGGATATCCTTGCAGGTTTATGCTTCGAGCCAAAATTAGATGAGGATCTCAGTGACATACATGTATCTGCTGATCTGAGTACTCATATTTAAGTGGGCGGTAAAGTTGATACGGAGTTTGCCCAAAAGTTTGCAGCAATCGGTAGAAATGATGCACCTCCCCATTCAAAGCTACGCAACATGCTATCATCACAATCGCTTAGTTCATGAGTTAATCCTGTCCCTGGCTGCAAGGTTAACGAGCATAGCAAGCTTTTATTACTGTGTGCTAGAAACCAAGAATGCTTTCGTATCGAAGATACTGTCGAAGCGTTCAAGCGAAGATGAGAATATTGATCACCAACGGCAGTTAATGCAAAATCCAATATTCTTCCCCATGTATGTTCTATCCTTTCAAAATCCTTTATCAAAATGCATATATCACTAGAAATAGGGGGAAGAAATGAGCGATTAAAAAAGAATGACATCAAATATTTTTAGCTAAGAGATACATACCTACTTCTGTCTAAAGGAATATATAACAGGTCGCAAATAGAGGCAGAAATAAGACGTACAAGATATATCATCATATACAAAGATGAAATTAAGCTTCTCAACGTCTCACAACTATTAGAAAGTTCATTAACGTCAGCAGCTGCGAATGGTTCAAGATGTAACAACACGCTTTCAGCAATTTCAAGAACGTGGGATTTCACTTTTTCCCAACGAAGTGCAACTTTGGATAATTTTGAACCCACAAATTCGGAGAGTTGTTGCGAACGTGAAAATAGCTTACATAAAGAACTTTTTGAAACCTTCTAAATAGAAAATCAGAAACAGAATTGACAAGACTATAAGAAAAATCCACATACCATCTCATCAAAACCCATTGAAATAAGACTACAAGGCACAATTGAAGAAGAATTATCATAAAACAAGTTTGCAAAACAATGTAGAACATTGTCCAAATAACCAATATCAGCTGGGAAAAAATTCTTGATTTCCTCCATGGCAACACTACTATCAATGTCATTATCACCATCATCGAGTTCTTTTCGTGAAATGTAATTTTCCACTTCCTCAAATGTGCACCAATCGTTGACGACTCTATCATTGTTTTCCTTCGTCAAAGTGGTACCAACAGTACCTGTATTTGGCAACGAATCAAATGCAGTTATCTTCTCTTCCATATTTCTTGAAGGTAAAGCGTAAGATATAACATCCCCAGTCTCAAATGATAATGCATCGCAATCCGTTCCCTTCATTTCAAATGTATCATTATTGACTTCGCCCACATTGCTAAAACCAACCTCATTCAACTGAGTTTTCACTCTAGGTACATTATCTTCGTCTGAACAATCGTTCGTTGCTAGATCTATGGTTTCTTCGAGTGTGCCCCAATCGTCGCCGTCCTCGCTCATTTCACCATCACCAAAAACACGACCCATCGCGTCTTCCTTATTTCCATTCATAGCAATTTCGACTCCAACCTGAGATTCGGCATTGTTTGCATTTTCAAAAGCATCAAATGCTGACATCTGAGATGTTTCATTTGACCTTATCTCCAATTGTGGTACATTAGCCTCATCTGATTCAACATTCCTTACTGAACCATTGCCTTCCTCAAATCTACCCCAATCGTCCTCCTCCTCACTATTATCATCACCTCCATCACCTACACAACCCATCGCGTCTTCCTTTTCTCCATTCCTATCAATCTCGACTCCAACTTGAGGTTCGACGATATTTGCATTTTCCAAAGCATCAAATGCTGACATCTTGTCCGCTTTGCCGTCTGAATGCTGAAAGA
>Ga0115008_10001093_pt1 | contig 21604 bp, 21 predicted proteins | sample FraStrMetagenome_FD_87164 | JGI IMG/M metagenome (GOLD analysis project Ga0115008, IMG submission 87164) | Marine eukaryotic phytoplankton communities from Arctic Ocean - Fram Strait ARC3M Metagenome | ecosystem: Environmental > Aquatic > Marine > Oceanic | place: Fram Strait | collected...
TATTTAAGTTACTGAAGATGTTGCTCTGCAACGAAAGCTCTAACAAATAAAAAACCAGATAACTACAAGATGTCAACTCCAAGAGATAAAAATTATGGCATTATTTGTGAAAAAACAACTTATTATTGAGCGTTTTCAGACAATATAAACTTGAAAGAAATTCTCAAAACTGTATGTTGCAACGATCTGCTCGAAAACTGTCTCATTCAAGCTGAAAGCGAACTGAAAGTTTCTCCAAAGTTTCTCTGCGAAGAGTTCGAGAAAAGTTTTATAACTGGTTTGATCGCCAGCGAAAAGCTGTCAAATGAAGTGTCTTACAAATTGGAAGGAATTTATAAGACAAAAGCACGAGCAGCGAAACATAAAAAGTGGGGAAAGAAAGCGAAGGTTACAGAAAGCGAAGTACAGGAAAGCTTGACGCCGACGATCAACGCAAGTACTGTCTCTCAGACATTGAATGTTCTGTCGCCAACTGATCTTGCAAATCTTGGAGAATATCTCTCGTCACTCACTCCAAAACACGAGCTAACAGTTGAAACGACCCATTCGCCAGTTTATATTGCTGGAAGATATCAAAAGTACTCAAGGACTCTCCCCCAAACTCCTTGGCTTGTTGACGGGAAAAGACATTACAGTGAAACTTCTGTAGAAGAGATTATCGCGGCACCTTTCGTAGAAGCGACTGGCGCGCAACGCGGTGTTTTAACCTCGGCGGGAAGAGAAGATGTCGACGTCAGAACTTTAGGTACCCTTTTTGAGAGAATTTTTCAAAAAATATCCGTTTTTGAGAATTCCGGTTAATTTTTGATTAAATGATTATTAGGAAATGGCAGACCTTTCATTATTGAGCTTCTGAAACCCCGCAAGCTTTTGGCGACAGAATCTGCAAAAATTCTAGCTGCAAAAGTCAACGAAAATCAGGATCTGAAAATAACTGACGTTTGCATTATCGAAAAAAGCGGCTGCAAAACGCTTCTTGAAGGCGAAGTTGACAAGAAAAAAGAATATCGTGCTTATTGCTATTCTGAGCGAAAAATAACGAGTGAAGATCTGAAAAAGCTGTCAATGAGCGAAGTTGTTTTGAAAGTTTGTTATTTTTATTGAGGATTTCACTGATTTATTTGTTCAGCAAAAAACACCGATTCGAGTTTTGCATAGAAGGAATAACGATATAAGACCGAGATCGATTCATAAGTATGCTTAATATATTTTTTTAAGTCTTGTTATGATTTTATTTTAGAGCAGAAGGTAAAAGATGGGAAGGAAGATCAGAAAACTGGTTTTATATCGACTTACTAACCCAGGCTGGTACTTATATAAAGGTACTTCCTCTCTAGAATAAAAAAGTGCCACTAATTATCCTATTCAGGAGTTTGTTCATGGGGATTTCGGAAGAACAAAGCCAAACGTCACAGAAATTTTCGGTTGCGAGTGCGACATCGTTGGGCTAGATGTCACAAATGTCCATCTTGATTGGCCTCCGACTGTTCCTGAAAATGAGCAGATTGTCGAGAAATCAAGCTAGTTTCAATTTAAACAACCATTCGAAGTTTGCGATCTTAGAATGATGGGTACGCGTTTCGAAGCGCTTGGGCGTTACTTGTCCAAAACGTCAAAAAAGGCGAAAGAAGGATTCGAAGCAAGTGAAGAGCTGCTCGACTTGCTTCAAAACGACATTCGCGTGCTTATCGTCGGCGCTGGAGGTCTCGGTTGCGAAATTTTAAAGTGCATGGCGCTCTCTGGCTTCGGAAATATTGATATTATCGACATGGACACGATTGATCTCTCGAATCTGAACCGTCAGTTTCTCTTCCGCCAAAAAGACGTCGGAAGAGCAAAAGCAATTGTCGCAGCTGAATTTATCACGAGTCGAGTTGAAGAAACAAATGTAACGCCGCATTATTGCAGAATAGAAGAAAAAGATTCAGAGTTTTACAGACAGTTCCAAATCGTCATTCTAGGACTTGATTCTGTGCAGGCAAGAAGATGGATGAATGCGAAACTCTTCTCGCTGCTTATTCACGATGATGATGGAAAAGTTCTTCCAGAATCCATCCGGCCTATAATCGACGGAGGAACTGAAGGATTCAGAGGACACTGCAGGGTCATTTGCCCGACAATGACCGCCTGTCTTGAGTGTAATTTGGATCTTTTCCCACCGCAGGTTAACTTTCCACTGTGTACAATTGCGTCCGTTCCTCGTCTACCAGAGCACTGTATCGAATGGAGTCGAATCATCGCCTGGGATGAAGAAAAACCCTTCGAAGGCGAGCCAGTTGACGGCGACAATCCTTATCACATTCAGTGGCTGACGGAAAAGGCTCGTGAGCGCGCAGATCAATTCAAAATTGACGCGAGTGGGATTGATTTTCGAAAAACTCAAGGTGTTATTAAACGAATTATTCCTGCAGTTGCGTCTACTAATGCGGTTATTGGTACAGTACAGGTCTCGACTGTTCTTCAATTAATTTTTAAGCTTCTCAATGCGTTACAGAAGCATTCAAACTAGCAACATACTCTTATGATAATATGGACAACTATTCGATGCTGAACCAGACTGAGGGAATCTACCAATTTGTCTATCCGGCTGAAAGAAAAGAAGATTGCGTTATATGTGGCCAGGAAAGGCGCATTGTTGAAGTTCAAAAGGTACAAGCAATTTTTATTCGAAGATACCTAACTTTCCTTTCAGGAAAAAACTCTTGGCGATCTGATAGATAAATTAAAACATGAAAATGAGCTTTCTGGACCTGCTTTGGTAATAAAATCAGCATACGAGTATTAAAAAAAATATTTACTTTTAGACAGCAAATATTGAAAACACTGAAAAAGTTCTGTATATGGAAAAGATTGAAGGAACTCACGAAAATCTATCGAGAACGCTTGAGGAACTTTCTCTCGAGAATCAAGAAATAACAGTGACAGGTTGCATCAAACTGGATCGAACTGTATTTAAATGTATTATTCAGACAAAGCTTATGCAGCTCCAGTCACAATTCAAGTTCGCTTCACGCTGTAAATTTTTCAGTCACGATTTTTATTAAAAAGAGCTACTTTATTCTAATGTAGTTATCGTACCTTACTGCCACAGACAACAAAAACATGTAAAATATCTTCTTATTTAGTGTCATTTTGATATTTTTTTATTTAGAATGGATGATACAGGGGAGGAAACAGCGACCGCGTCTCACTTATTCGGCCGTTTATCGAGCAAAGAAGAAGATCCATTCGGCGAAATAGCTGCAAATAACGATCCTGTTATGACTGAGAACCTAGAGAATATTAAAGAAATAGACGACAAAGAACTTTTAGCTCAAATGGACGCGATTGAACTTTCTACAAGCGAAACTCTACAGGCATCTCAGTCTCAACCAAGCTCGCTATCTGATGATTTCAAAAAACAAGTAAAATGCATCTGGCCAGCGCCAAAGAAGTTTTTGCGACTTTTTAAAAACAGAAAAGAAGGAAAACCACTTATAAGCTCGGACTATGCTTTTATTTCTCAGCCTAGGTGAGTTTTATCGGAAAAATAACAAATTTTTTGCATTTTAAGGCTATCAACTTTTGTTGCAAATCCATATGATCGCTACGACATGGATCCAATGGATCATCTTGCGCTTTTGCTCAGACGTGAAGATTACGTAGAAGTCATCAACACGACTTCTATGATAATAAACTCCATCCCGAAAGACGAAGATCCACTTTACTACGCGCATTTCTTTGATGTCTGGTTCTACCGCCTCCAAGCTGCCCTCCGTCTTGTTGAAAATAAGGACGAAACATATCAAAAACTCGCAGAAATGGAAGCAGTGGCCTTTGACGACTCTCAATACGCAAATTTGTACCAGCATTTTTTTCCTGCTAAATTCAGCGAAGCGGGAAGCATTTTGCCATTCAGACTGCGGCTTCTATCGCTACAAATTACAGCAAAAGTTGCAAGCTCGAGCGGAAATGTGAAAGAAATTAATACTTCGATATCAAGGCTCTTCGCGATTTTACAAAACGTCAAAGATATTTTGCAAGCTGCTCCCGATTTCATAACGACTGAAGAGGAACGCGCTTTCTTTGTTAAAATATGGGAAAGAAGGAAAAGTGCTGCAGAAGCAGCTGTCTCTTCGGCTTTTGTTCAAGCAAATAATCATAGTGCCGCTCTTCAATTTTTGGAAAAGCTTGATAGACAAAACTGCCCGCTTTATCTTCTTGAAGGTGAAGTTTGTAATAATAAGTTATTTTAAAATAACTCAAGTTGTGAAGATTCAAATTCACGCAAATATGATTGATCAAGCAGAAGAAACTTACAAAAGAATATCAGAGCTTGAAGATTCAATTGAAAGAGAAAGATCACTGGCAAAGTCTCGGCTGATGATTCAAATTTTCAAACAAAATTGGAGCCAAGCCGAAATTGGTAAGTTGCTACTCAATCGACTTCATCCTCATTTTATTAATCAGAAGCGAACGCGCTGGTCGCTAGTGAAAACGACTGGGTCTCGCGCAACAACCTTGGCGTAATTCTTTTCCAGCAGGAACGTATTTCCGAATCAAGTGCAATTTACAACGCCGAATTAACAACACAACTATCAAAAGTTGGAGTCATTGCTCCGACAGCCATATTTCCTGTTCAAAGAAATCTGTTTACACTGAATGAAATGTATAAAAAATAAAATTCTATATTCGATCTTGTTATTTCTTGCAAATTCTAGCAAGATTGAGCATCGACAGCTGGACGTTATAAGCATGCAATAAATTGTTGAAAAACGCGTGAATTTCATCACCTCAGGCGTGTGGTATAGAACCTGTCTACAACTTTACAAGCACTGTCAGCCTCTTGATTGCCTCTCTGCTAGCCCATCAGCATATTTTGAATCAGACCTAAATAAGAACGGAAAAAAGTATAGATAAATCAATAGCGAAAATCTCTTTCGAGCGGCAGAAATGGACGAGGTCGATCGAGAAGAAGCTAGAAATGCAAATTATGACGAGATAGAAGAGGAAAAGATTAGCAATCAGTCCGTAAATAATATATTGCAAATGAGCGTTAATTTCTAGGCTTCGAGTTCGATGCTGTCAAGTTTCTGCCCTGCTGGTTGTTTTCTGTGTCCTTGTCATGCTGTGTATCCATTTCTATCTCGTTGTTTTTGTCGGAGAATAAACACAAAGATTGATTGCATTGTTTTATTTAAAGATTGTTTTATTCTAATTCTGTTAATACAGTGCCGTAATCTTTCCACTCGTTGATTTCAAATAGCCACCAATCCGTTTCTTTTTGCTGAAATAATTGATGAGTTAGTTGTAGGAACGATAACGCCGTACCTCAAAAGGGCAGTTCTTTTCAAAATTACCCCAAGCATACGCTCCCTTTCCGCCAGGAAGGTAAGAGAAATGCCATTTCTTAATGCCGAACGTCTCGATAACATAGAGGAATCTCTCGTCACTGTTTGCAACGTAGACTGGATGACCGTTGTCTGATTTTCCATCGAGAAAGTAATTTCCTTCCCAACCGGGCATGTTTTGTACTGTAACACCTTTGAGACAAGGCTCGCCAGGATCTCTGTGAGTAAACTTATTCTCAGAAAGGCAAACAGACAAAAACGTAGCTTTCCAAAATCGCATCTCTTTCAATTGTAAACTAAATCGGTGATTGTCACAATAAGCGCGTTGAATAAACTAACAGCTGACTACTGAATCTGAGGTGCGACTAAACAAATAGCCGATTATTTCACAATTCAGCTCATCCCATCTTCTTCAAAGTAATTGTTACTCATCATTTGGCCCGATACTTTCTTTTTATAAACTCTTTTGGCTGTTCAAATAAACCCAATTCTTAAAGTTCTTCTCTTGACTCCTTATAAAAATTTTTTTTTCGGAAACTAGAGGCAAAAAAACAAAAAGAAATGGCACAATGTCTCAGGAATGGCTTGAATATCGAATTTTTCTTTTTTTAATATTGCCTATTTCGTTTTAAAACCATCAAAAGATTGGTTTGCTTCTTGACTCTCACGGTCATTGTCTTTTTGGACATTTGGGTGTCGTTTGGAGCAACCTGGGTTGTGGGCATTCAAGGAGAGCAGCGCATGCAGAACAATCAAAAAGTACTCTTTCATTCTTTCAAGTTTACAATATCTTTGAAACGAGGTTGAATCGCTCTGGAGTCATTGCGATCTACAGCCAAACTACAAGTCTGAACAATGCGATACGCTCTTTTCTTCAATCGGAGGACCTTCTGTAGACGGCGGCAAGTATCTGGTCTGGGTAAGTGACTCGATTGATCGTTTCTCCATATAATATTATACCATATTTCATTCAGCGCGCAATGACAATCATCTCCGTGCTCAGCTTCGCCGCATCTGCCGCGTGTTGCTTGCTCAGCCTTGACTGCGTCCTTATGACTGACTCGAAGCAGTCGACTGCCCTCGCGGCCGGTTCTTTCGCACTCTTCTCAGGTGTCGTAAAAGTAGATTTCGTTTATAAACTGAACTTCAGGAATGCTTCTTACCGTAACAGCAGTATGGTACTCAATCGACATGACAACGCGCAATGTTGGATTCAATAACATCGGCGGAGCTGGAAGATCTTCGCTTTCTACAAGAATTGATATTTACAATCAGCGTCCAGGGCCTGGCCTTATTTTCGCTTATATAATGGCAGTGATTGCCGTTATTATTGGCGCGTGTCTAATCATTTATTCCCGCGACGAGGAGTGCTACGATCCAGAAATCGGAAACGGTAGAAAAATGATTCAGTGACAAATGCAACAATAACTTTTTTTTCTAGCGCGTCGACCATCAATGCCGATGAGCATGATTTCTGGTTTCCCGAACAGGCAAACTGTGATCCGAAAACAATCGGAGGGCCTTTACCCGACCGAATCAGTATACGGCTCGAAGCACTCGATTGACGGATTAGAAAGATGTCCAAAAGGACAAATTGACTACATCTAACAACCATTTGAATTTTAACTGTTAATACATTCCAAAATTGACACCAAAAATAAAAAACAATAAGTTGTATTTTTCTTGATTTTTTCGTTATAAGAATCAGAACTTGAACTTCAAGTTGACAGTGACTCATTTCAATTCTCAATCCAAAACTATTTCAACAATTTCACTTTCTGAGTAAGCGCGAAACCTGCGCTAATCCATCACAAGCTGGAGAATGTTGACCCCACGCAGACTGATAATTGGCAAAATATGACGTTCTATTATTCATATGATATTATTTATAGAACAAGTTTATGGTCGTTTTTGGTGTCCATGTGTCAGAAATATTAAATAAGGGCTATTTTTATTTACTTATCTAAAAAGACGACCTATAACAAGTTACAGTAGGTAAAAAGGTATTTTGAAAATATTTAGGACCCCTCACGCTTTGATAAATGACAATTTGTGATTAGTTTTGCGGTTTTTCCATTGCTGTATATTTTTGAGAAGTCCGATCAGATTCTAAAAAAGAGGTCTTCTGAGAAGTTTTCATTTGCTTTTTCGTCGCCAAATTCAAATTAAAAACGAGTGATGAATGGGTACTCGGTCAAGTTTGCGTACAAGCGCGTCTAAGGATTCATGGCGCCCCGTGCGCGCGACCCCCGCGTCGCCAGTTCACAACGTATAAATTTTAGCGCTTCTAAAATATTCAAAAGATTTGAGATGAAGATTTTTATCATTACGTTTTTTGTTGGTACAATTTGTGAATTGCGAAGCAGACTTCCGAACAGAGTGAAAACTGGTTCTGAAGAATGGAGCCAAAAATATCGTGAGTTAGAATTTAAAAAAAAAAAAACTATTTTTTGACAATTTAAAGGATCCTCATCGATTTTTAGGAATTTTTCGGATTATTTAATAAACGATATTTTTTCAGAATTTTTGTACCAGAAAATTCTAGCTTCTGGACATTGAAGTGCTGATTTAGCGCATTTAAAGACGCTTATTGCTTTTGACATTTGTTCAAATGTTACTTTTTACCGTTCGAAGACCATGTGATGGGTATTTTCAAGATTCCAGAGGCGCAATAATTTTGAAATATTAATGCCATTCTGATTCCTCTCCAAACAGATAATGCAAATCCAAAAAATCAATAATTTGGACTGTCTTTACTCCAAACGATAATATTTGACATTCCAGCGTAATCAAAGAAAAATTGATGTTCTTGGTGTTCTTTGAAAAACAGGGGGCTACTGAGTTCACGTTCATTTGAGCAAATATGATCATGAACTTTTGTCAATTCATTCAATTTCAAGCTTTGTCTTCAAAAATCGTATGTTTGAGCAAGTGCTTGAAAAATTCGAAGAAATGCGGAACTGAAAGAGCGAAGCGAAGCTTCGCGACAAAATATTTCAATTGTTTATTTTTGACGCGCAGCTTCGCTGCGCGCTTTAATTTTTACTAAACTGAATTTAATTTAAGAAAATATCTGATTTATAAAAAAAAAAAAATTTATTTTTTAGATTTTGAACTTGTTCTCGAACCCAAAAAATGGGTGGATGCTCGCAACTATTGTAAAAATAAAGATATGCATTTGGTGACGATTGATTGCGCCGAAAAACAAAGAGGATTTTCGAAATGGCTGAATCGTCATGCTCCGCAAAAAGATATTCGAGTTTGGACCGGGCTGAACTCGCGCGAAATGGAGTGGCTTTGGCAGCACACGCAGATTCGACCAAGTTTCGATTACTTCCGAAATGGTTATCCAGAAATAAGATCGAATACGTGCGTTTATACTGACGATCGTCGAAAGGTTAACTCGTTATCTTCGCAATATTATTTGTAAGAACATTCTAGAGGACCTGGCGCGGTGGAAAATGCGGGATGAAGCTGCCGTTTGTTTGCGAAACGAATCACTATTTTCCGGAAGTTCCAGCGACAGATTACAATGTCAAAATTGAGGTCAACAGAAGCTTGAATGTTGCGGTGGAAATTGAAACTGTTTTCGCAGCGAGATCTGGGAACGGGCTCAAATTTTAAAATAAAAAAATTTTTTTTTAGATTATTTATTTTTGAAATAATTTTTTTTTATTAATAATTAAACGGATTAATTTGAGATATAAATAATTTATTTTGGATGATCTCATCTAATTTTAACTGCTGACACACATTTTCTCCGCTATTTTATGCCTTTATGGTTTTCACGATTTCAAATTCTCGCAACAACATCTGTCAAAATTCTCCTTTCGTGACGCCTAAATATGATTATTATCAACCTCGAAAGCAACAATCAGCGACAACTAATCTTAGTAAAAAAATCATCTTCTGGCAATAAAATTATGATTGAAAATGAGCCCTCGCGGCAGAGCGAATGATAACAACGACATTGTCTCAATTTTGTGGCTACCACTGGCAGCTGTTATCACTGACGTTTCAATGCAGAAAATGACAACGGATGGACTGCCGGCGAGCAATATTACTTACGCCGAGAAAACCGACTGTACAAGTTGCGATTCCGTTTTTCGCAATATCGCGTACGACGGAAGAGTTGTGACGCGATTGGACAAAGAAGGCGTCCAAGAAGACAAGTTCAGAACAGTTCGAGTTGTCACAGCGCTTTGCGGAATGCACAACATTGCTTTGAAGATCCGCTACGAGTTCCCGCTCGAGAACGGGCGGATTGAACACTTCCTCCGTCCTGGTTATAGAACTGGAAATTTTCATTTTGAGCTGACAACGCCAAATGCAAAGGTTGGTATTTTGTATAAAATTTAATTTACAGGGCGAAAAAAGGCAGAAAATTAATGTAACTTTAATTTTCAATCAGTTTTTTTTTTCAAAAAATCTAAATTTTGGGTGACATTTATTTCAGGTTTCAACAAATTTCGAAGCTGCACTTGATCCCAAATTCGAGAAGCACGAAAAGTACAAAACAATGCGAGCAGAGATGCGTGAACCAACTTATGTGCCGTTTATAAACTCAAAAAGTCGTGTTTCGAGAAAGAAAAATAACTTTCTAAAGACAAAGACGCATAAATTCTCGCTTTCTCTCGGTGAGTTGGAATTCAATTACGTTAATAATCAAGTTCCAACTTGTCCCTAGGCCAGCAAGAAAGATTCCCAAGTCGTTTCGGAGGCGTTTCCAGATGGCTTTCAATAAGTATTCGCATTCCACGAAGACAACGCGTTCCTACCGATCCAAATCGCCCGCTTCGTCTCAATTTTCCGATGATCGACGGGAACGAGACGGTCAAAAAAACATGCGAATCGCTCGTCATTGCAGACCCAAAATCTGGTTCCGAGCTCTAAATAATTATCGAACAAGTTCATTTTTTTATTCACTGCCCAAACGACAAAATTTAATCAAAATACACATTTACTGATAATTCAATTCTTTCTTTATTTGACAAGGCAAGTTTCGCATCAGAATATTCTAAAGAGACGGTGCAAAAGCACCGCGAGTACTACGAGCGCTCACTCCAGGCGCGAACACGCTAGCAGGAGTTGAGCAGGTTGATCGACGGCCGGAAGATTGAGCTTTTTTTAGCGATATATTTTTAAGTCGGAATTTAAAATAAAAATATTAACTACTTTCCTGAAGTAATAACAAGGCTCTGAGATCTTTTCTTCTTCAAGCTCTGTGTTTTCCTTAAATAATTATCAGCAATTTAACAAAGAAGAAGAACTTACTGATTTATCCAGGATGAGCCACGCTTGATTCCGATAACTGAAGTTTGTCCAAGAATGTAAATTCCATTCAAAATTAAGAAAACTATCGCCAGAGCGTTTGAAGCCAACATAAAGTATGTTATGTAAGTCTGAAAGGCATGATCAAGCGGATATACTGTAATAACAATGTACCTTCTCAGTAAATCGAGCGACGTTACAGATAGATTCAGCCTGAGAGCAAGCGTTTTGTGCTTTCCAGAAATAGTATCGAGGATCCGTAGAATCCATTTCTTTTAAATTGTCATTCTCCGTTTCATTAAAAAGGCTGGTTTGATCGATAACACAGCTAAACGAAGCTGGAGTCTTTTATCGGTATAAAAAGCTAAATATTTTGAGAGCATATATTTTTTAAAGTTATATCTTCCTGAAAGAGCTTTCCGGTAGACAGAAGCGTCCACCAAGTCGTTTTATAATGATACTGATGCTTTAACAAATGCAAAAATAGCACGAAAAAGACGAGCTCGAAGCCCAAAAGAGTCAATTGGAAGATCGCGCGGTGGATTTTCGTGTTTGGAGTCGTGACAATTGTTTTTCTACCTTTGTAGCGTTCTGCAATATTGTTTAGATCGCTGTATTTTGATTTGAGTTTTTGAAGCTTGATCTGCTCGTAAGTTGGTGGCTCATTTTTTTCATTGTTATTATATTTTGCTTCAAGCGAGCGCATTAGTTCCAGGTCTTTGCTTGGTGCGTTAACGGCTGTGACGAATGCGACAGCTGAGATACTGAAAGAAATTGAAGAAAGTCGTGAATTAAGCACGTACCCGAGAGCAACCATATGCCAAGTCCAGAATCGGGTCAAATTCATCGGCATAAATTGATTGAAACAAACTGTCTCACAAAGAGTTTGGGTCGAGCTGCAATGGAAGGAACTGGCGTCGTTGGAGTAAATGTCCGTTCCAACCGTGAAAATCATGATGCCTCTCATAACAAGCTTAATAATAATGACTGTTAATATTTGTACTCTTCCTTGATTTCAAAATATGAAAAAAACTCACTGTAAGGTACCAGAATTTGCCTAATGTCGTTGTATAAGGAAGCGCCCTGGAATAGTAGTTCGTCAACGAGGTGACTCTACTTCCAGCTAAAACCGCCTGGCTCATATTATATTATTTTCAGGCAAGACTCTGCTCTCGTTTTTCAAAAATGAATTTGTATTCTCCCAAAGCGAAGACTATCAAGGGTTTGCAAAGACGTCAGCCGTGATAAGATGCGAATTCTTTATCGCGCAATTAATATTCTCACGGATGAATTTACTTGAGGCTCTGCTCATCAACACGTTTGGCGGGGAGGGATTCCGACGAAATTTTATTTTATAGATAAATTTATTCAAAATATCTGATTGACAATACGGCACAGCTTATTTGGATATGTTATAAAAATAATTATTCTGCATTAAATGTTTGTCTATTTAACCGCAGCAGATGTAAGTCCATAATCATCATCATGTGAAATCTACCAAATGCGTGTTCTTATCTGACATTTCTGATTTTCCGTCATATGCTATTTTCTCACAGCAAACCGTTTAAAAAGAACAATAATTGCTTTCTGTTTATTTCTTTCTGTTATTATGCAGGTTTTAGAAAGCTTCAATTTAATAAATTCAAGTTTATTTTAGTTAAATATTTTTCACACTTTTCTTGTGTTAGAAGTCAGCTCAAAAAAATGGATTATTGGGGGTTTTCCAGAGTCAATTTCTGCTCATCCGTCAACACTACGAATTACAAAGAACAAACCAGACAGAAGTCGCGCAAGTTTAGAGGCTAAAGAATACGGACAAGAGACAGGAGTTCATTGCGGTGCTGTTCTGATTTCTAGGTATCAATAATAAGAAACATAAAATGATCACGAGGCCGGTTTTAGTTCGTCGGCGATAACAGCAGCTCATTGCTTATCAAATGTGGCTCTCGGCATCGGCAGTGGATTCGGAAGCGATGATTATAAAATTAGGGAGTGTGCTCCTTCTCATCAAAAGAAGCACCCGAATTACAGCTCGATATACTTTTCAAATGATATTGCGGTTTTGAAAATCGAGAAAAAATTTAAATTCACGTCGAACGTTTTTCCTGCGAATATTCCGACGCGCATGCCAGTTAACAACAGGGTTTGACCATTTATCGCACTTAGTTCTCTACTTTTTAAGCCATCGACAGTCTGTGGTTGGGGATCAATTTCCTACCCATCCCTCGATTACCCGTCAGAATTGATGTGCGCAGACAATATTATCATGGACAGATCGAACTGCATCAACTACTACGGCACGCAGATAAAACCCGGTATGATCTGCGCAACATGTCCAACTTTCGAGCAGGATGCTTGTGTTGGCGATTCCGGTGGCCCATTGTTCGACTGGTTCTCCAGCGAATCTGACAGTCTTGGATGCGTCCACGAAGAAGTTATTGGACTTGTTTCTTGGGGACAAGGCTGTGGAACTGCCCCAGGAGTCTATACGGAGGTTTTCTTCTTCAAAGACTGGATAAAACAAAATGCAAATGATTGTTTGTATTGCGATAACTTTGATTTTCATAGCAATAATGATGATGATGGAAGATGTATCATTGACATATAAAAAGCTTCTGTACAAACAAGACAAATAAATATCGGGAGTAGGAGAATGGCGTTCCTAAAATTAGGAACGGTTCCTTAAAATTAGAAGCGGTTCCTAAATTAGGAACCTGATTGAGGTTGTACAAACGAACCAAGGTTGATAAACTCGGCGGTTCTGTCAACCATGTTTTCCGTCTTTGCCACCGGCGATTTGTCCAACCGTTAAGTTGGACAGAAAACCTGTAAATGCACGAATTTCAGAAAAAAAATAATAAAAAATGAAAAATTGTGGCGGAATCGGCATTTGTTTTAAAAAATATCGATTCGGCGTTTTTTTTTCTAACCCACGACCTAACCCACAGACTTTCGGAACCGAGGCCGGTTTTTCACATGAGTCATTTCTTGACTCTGATTATGACTGTGTTTTTGCCCAAAAATCCCAGAATTGTAACCAGGATAGTAATTCTCTGTTGTAAGCACAAGTGCTATCGCACTCGATAGTGATTTTCATGAGAACAACCATAGTTTTTTTCATACGATTGGAGCGTTTCATAGTGAAACCCGCTATAGCCATATGAAAATCATAATCACAAGGGTTGGATGTAACCCCGGTTTTTGTTGGAAAATGTGTAATTGGACAGAAAAACTCGAAGTAACCGGTTTTCTATCCAACGCGTCTTTGGTCCAACTTTTTTTTTTGGCAGAATCCCCGAGTTTATCAACCTTGGTTCGTTTGTACATTCTCCCTGATTCTCTGACTTTTTCGTCTAAAATTTTTTTAAAAATAGGCTCACACAGCATGAGTATCATATCCAGTGAGTTTTCTTTGATTGTAGACGACACAAAATATTCATAAACTTAAAGATATTACTAAAATTAGTGTAAAAGAATATTTTTTAATCATAGTCCAGATTTGGATAAAAAACCTGAAAATAATTGATAAAAACCATAATTTGATACCACGAACCTTTATTTAAAAAAAACAATGATCGAAAAAAGTCGAGTTTGAGGATCTTAATAAAAATTTAAGAAACCTCATTCTCCGGTTTTTGTCTTTGAAATTTTAGGTACCGTTCCTAAAAAAAATTTAGGAACGCCATTCTTCCCCCTAAATATCAGGCATAATCTTAATGAGTTTTAATTAATTGAAATATTTTCGAAATTTTTGGTTGAAAAAGTGCGCCACTTTTCTGATGAGACTTTTTCGTGGGAAAAGGTCGAGCTGTAGTGAAACGTAGTAACGTTCTTAACTGAGCCGTCATTTGAGAGCTAGAATTGACCATGAAAATACGAAATAGTTTTTTACTGGCAACTACGACTGTAAGTGCAAGAACGCTTATCATTGGAGGCGATGCGGTGAAAGTTAGTGCGCATCCGTCGGCGACGAAATTAATGAAGTTTTGGGTTTTTATAATCTTATAATTAAGTCGGCGTTAAGAACGTGTTTAAATAACCCAATACGAAGAACGGGCATGATTTTAAAGGTCGAATATCAAAACTCGCCACGGAACCAAATAAACTTCAATGTGGAGCAGTTCTCATATCAAAGTAAACATTAAAGAAATAATGAGAGAATTATTTCTAGTCATTCAATTTTAACAGCGGCGCACTGCCTTCAAAACACTGGACTCGTAGCTTTGACTGGATCTGGATCTCATAACCAAGCAAGCTACGAGATTCCAGCATCAAAGCAGATCAAACATCCAAATTACAGTTCTGTCTACCTGACAAATGATATCGCCGTTTTAAACGTTTCGAAGAGAATCAATTACAATAGCTCTGTGTATCCAGCGATAATGCCAATAAAAACTCCAGTCAATAAAGCTGTAAGTGATGGAAGAATACATTTGATATTATTAATGACAGTTGTTCATACAATAATCTCATGCTTTTTTATCGACGAAATTCTGCTCTCTTCCTTGTTTTCATAAGACAAAAATGCTTAAAATGATTTATAATTGAAATTGTTAAATATTTTCAACCTTCAATTGCGGCGAAGAAGGATGTGAATAGAATAGCGTAAAATATAAACATATCTTCGTTTCTCTTTTGTAGTTTTTCTCAGTACTACAATTAGCTTCCTTCTTGATTCTCTCTTAAAAAAATAGCGAAATCTAGAGAGGAAAGTGTTATTATAAGGACTCGTCACTTCTTTGAGCACTCATCCAGAACGATAATTGATGCGCTTTATTTTTTTATATTTAAATATTTTTAAGCCTTCTACAGTTTGTGGATGGGGGACAATATCATATCCTGGAATTGAATATCCGGAAGATCTCAACTGCGCGGATAATTTTATTCTCGATTGCACGAACTGCCGAAGCTATTATGGAAGTGAAATCAGAGCAGGGATGGTTTGCGCGATGAGCAATTCATTCGAGGAGGACGCATGCACTGGAGATTCTGGCGGACCACTCTTCGACTGGTTCTCTTATGACGATTCAAGTTATGAAGCCGTCACTGAAGAAGTCGTTGGACTTGTTTCGTGGGGCAGAGGCTGCGGAACTCAACCAGGAATTGCTTCAAAACTTAAAATGATAAGTCTCGTATAAATATAAAATAACTAGTTTTGAGCAGTATAAAGGTGTTTATACAGACGTCCACTACTACCGTGATTGGATCAAAATAACGGCACAAGAATGCGATTTCTGCTGATGAGAAGCTGCGAAAAATAAAACTATCGAAAAAACGACTTTTCTTCCTGGAAAATAAAAACGCTTATTTCTGACTCACCAGCTCCTAAAAAAGAGACCATGATATTTGCAAACGCGTAAACGGCATATTTCTAAATTACGAAAAAGAAAAAACTTCGTGCCCAAATGAGAAGTAAATGAATATCGTTAACAGATTTAAAAGAGCTGTCGTGAAGAATGCTCTCGACACAGTTATTTATTTTGCGGGAGTCGCCAATTTGGTGATTATCTGTTTTGCTTACGGATACGGAGAGTGGATTCGCGGCACAACGAGCAACGATTTGTCCAGCTCGCCGATGATAGAAGGAGACTGTATTGATGCAAATGGTGGAAATCACTGTAATGTCAATGTAAGCAGATTTAAAAAAAAATTATTTTTATAAAATTGAAAGATTGGACTTTTTCATTATTGGAAAATGGAAACAGGCGGGACCCAGGCAAAGGTATTTAAATGCTGCGCAAAATTTTCTTCACGCTTTGCTTTTTTTTTTGTTATTTTGAAGCTGATTTTTACCATTTTGAAGTCTTATCACGCGCCAATAAAAAACTGCGAGGCAGGAGGCGACTTTTACGTGCGCATTGCTTTGAGTGGAATGCGCGCTGGTCAAAAAGCGCCGCGAAATGAGCCACTTCTTTGCGAAAAATCAAACTGCACTGGCTTTGGAAACGAGATCTGCGTCAGAGTCGCCGTGACGATGAACGCGCTCGAACTAACTTGGATTTGGATTGGAATCGCGATTGGCTTGTCGTTGTGCATTGTTGTTATTCCATTTATGAAAATAAGCAATTATACAGTCAGGTGGATAATTGTCGGATATATGGACATTTTCAATTGCATACTGCAATTAATGGCAGTAGTAATAAACTACCCTCTTCCCAGTGACAAATTTTATATAATCAAAGTGACTAGCATTCCCCCTCCCCTCCCTCTACGCATGATGAACCATTTTTAAATAAACATTTTAATATTTACAAATAAATAGATATACAATAAGAAGAATTTTTCTTTTGATTAAAAGTTTCTTCCTTGATTACACGTCTTCCGGTCTTTTTTCCACGATCATCGATCTTGTTCCAAATACCATCAATCTTGACCACGGTTTAGGCGTGCAGGCCGTTACTGCTGTCCTTGTTGAGAACTGCGGCTTGAAGCTGCCATATCTTTTCGTCAACATCCAGCGTATATTCCGGTTTTGTTGGATGAAGCGGTCAAATTCGTCGTATTCAAATCTTTATTTCTTTCCTGTGCAATCAGGAACGTCGTTTTTTTTAGGGGACCGATGGTGTCGTGAGTCCGGAGGTGTTTACCTAAAAGAGTTAATAAAAAAATAATTATACTAAAACATACTGAGGTTGCTATCATAAGCAATATGTCCACATGGACAGTCGATCTTCTTGTTGACTCGGTGGCTCATTCTCGGCTTGTGTCAGAATTATTGCTGATCCGAAATGATCGTGATCAGAAGGATAAAAATGATAACAAGCATTCTAGAAATTGATAAGCCATCGAGTCAACAAGAAGATCAACTGTATAACGGTATGTGGACATGTCGTTTATGATAACAGCCTCAGTATGTTTTAGTTTAATAATTTGCTTTATAAACTCTTTTGGATAAATACCTCCGGAAGAACAACAACCTCGCCATGTTTCTTTATAAAAAAAACAGTTGTTCATGCGTGAAAGGAGGGGAGAGGAAATGCTAAACATTTTGTTTATATTAGTTTTGTCGCTGGGAAGGGGGTAGTTTTATTACTACTAATGGCTCTTCTTACAGTCCGATCGGCGTTTGAGAATATTATTGACAGCGAGACATTTACGTATAAAATGTTTCCAGGTAAGATATTAAAAAAAAAACTAGCGATTTTTTGTTAATAAAAGAATTTCAGTCGGCGATATTGAGCGATTTACACTTTTCTATGGCTGGGACGTTTGTCAAATTCTTATCTTAAGTACAATGCTTGTGAGTGCTTGTCATTCATTCGGTAATTCCGTTTTTACGATTTGCCCAAATGACGATAATGATTTTTCAGCATGTTTTTACATCACGCAATTCGAAATACCGCGACCTTATTCAGCAAAACGAGCATATCGAGAAAAGCTTGAACAAATCAAGAAACAGATAAAACTGAAAAGACGTCAAAACGAGGAAGCTGCAAAAAGAAGACAAAAAGATCGCAACAGGCAGGAAGATTTGAAAAGGCAGCAGCTTGATCAACTCGCAAAAATAACTGTGACGAGAAAAAGCATAATGGCAAAATCTCAGATTCGCAGGAATACAGTAATGCGGCCAAAATCGCCCGGAAAATATGGCGGCATGGCGCGAAAGTCGATTGCGAGAAAATCAATGTGCAAGTAAAAAGAATTTCAATTTTTTTTAGTTTTCAAATAATTTTAAAGACGCGATTTTGAACTTAATGAAAATGACAAATTGCAAGCGAATGCGCGCAAGAAAAGTATAATGATGAAGCGACTTTACGACAATCAGCTGAGTGCGCAGGGAATCAATCTTAACGAAGTTCCTCTTGACGAGCCGACTGATACTTTTGTCTTTCCAGTAAATTTTCTATAAAATTCACGTTTTTTTATAAAATTAAGTCGCCCGACAAGCCCAAAACACTTGAAGCTTCCATTTCAAAATACCGTAAAACCATTGAAGAAGAAAACCCACGTAAGTAAACCTTTTTTTCTATGAGTTAAAAATCTTCAAGAGACACCGGAATCGCAAGAAAAAGCTTCGTCACCACCAACAACACCGAAATTCGTCGATATCTAAAATCTTTATTTGTTTTCAGATTCTTTTCAAATAAAACTCTGGTTGATATTTACTGGCGCGCTCATAAATTTTTCAACCAGCAATGCTGAGAAAAATGCCTGTCAAAAAAATGAAAAATGGGAATTGTACAAAAATTTAATGAAAGAGTGGCAAGAGATCTATCTGGAAAAATTATATATTTATTTGGAATTACGCAGCTTGTTCTGCTGTCAATTTCCTTCAGTCTCAACCAGTGGGTTGCCGGAACAACAAATTACGAGAACATTCAAAATCTAGAGAAGGGAAGCTGTGGAAATGACTGTAATGTCGCGTTTGGCTTGTGGGCGCTGCAAAAAGAAACGGAAAAGAACGGCACGTTCAATGAAAAATTACGATCTTGTCCTGAAACGCCTGATTTTCATTTAAGACTTTTCTTGAGTCAGCTCGAAAGCGTTGAACACGTGCTGCCGCGAATATGCGAAGACTGTCCTGACTCGGACTCAATGCCAAATCCCTGTATTCTCTTGATGATTCCAATGAACAGTGTAAAAGCTTCTTGGATAATTTTCGGCATCGCAATCGGAACAAGCTTTCTTTCTTTGCTCTTTCCTTGGGTCAAATTTGCTGGTTATCGGATCAGATGGATAATTGTTGGCTACGTGACTGTATTCACTTTTATTTTGCAAATTATGGGGACTTTGATGATTGTGTCAGCATTTGAGAATATTGTTTATTCCGACACCTTCGAATATCGATCTCAGGAAAGTTGAATTATGCTAAAGATAATGCTTTTTTACAGAACTTTGACAACCTTCAAAGCCAGTTTCATTTTACGAATCAACTGTTGAACATTACAAGTGGTCAACCTCGATGCTCATCAATTTGGTCAATTTCTTAGTTACAATAAGTTTTATGATCGGAAGCTTCGCGATATCAAAGCTCAGAATTCCACGAAGATTTTCGAATAAACGATTGTACAAAGAATGCGTGAAGCAAATAGAGAAAAAGGAAAAAGCTTTGTAAGTCACTTTAAAATGTGACTTTTGTTGTAATTTTTTAGACGCAAAACAAAAAAGCAAGAGGAAAAAAAGAAACAAGCTGTAAAGGCTAAAGAAATACAGCAAAAGCTTGCGATAAAAGAAAAAGAGATAAAAATTCGTAAGACTTCAGTTTATCATGTTCCGCGGACGCCATATACACCAAAACCGAAGATTATATTTGATAATAAAAAATCAAAAGGATCAAGAAAATCGACAGGCGGAAGCAGGTTCGAGTGTTCTTCTTTTTATAAGCTGCCTTAAATTTGTAATTTTTTAGAAGAAGTCAATTAGAAGAGAACCAAATATTATCAGATAGAGCTCGGACACAGAGTATTATTGACATGCAGACTTGGAGCCAAGACCTCCAAAGCAAGAACTTCGTAGCAGCTGACGGAGAGGCTTATTCAGTTTTTCAATTTCCGGTAGATTGAAATTGATTTTTTTACTAGACTATTGATTTTCCAGTCACCAGAAGTAAACAAAAAAACTGTCGATACAGTGTCAAAGAATCTTGTTGATAGTCAGGAGCGATATCGGGCTCAAATTCTTGCTGAAAATAGTAATTATTAAATCTGAAATTTAAGAATAAAATATTTAAGACCAACAAGCGAAAGAAGAATCTCAAAATCCAGGATTTATTTAAAAATGTTTCTCCCTTTTTTCTGCATTCGAAACAGAAGATTCTTTCCTTTCAATAAAAAAATCTGAGATTGGCAGATTTTTAAAGTTTATTGTTGGTTACCAAGCATGAGAGGAGGAAACATACTTCTATAATAATATTTTATCAAAAGAAAATATTTAATCTAATGATCAACTTCCTCATTTCACGCCATCAGAGAATTTGTGCAATATCAATTGGAACGAGCATCAAAGGCACATCCTTATCCAGACTCGGTTTTATGCCTTTATAACATGACGGGCGTGTGTGAGCTTTCAGAAATAATTTTGATATTAATTTTCGGGGGGTTAATAGAAATGAAATCTTGTTTGTTTTCCCTCGCTGTATTGCTAGCGACAATTAAAAGTTCAAAAGGTAAATTGGCCATCGAAGATTTTTTTTAATTATAAATATAAGCGCACGAAAAAACTTGCAGGGAGCAGAAGCACATCGTCACTTCTGTTGGACAAAGTTTCGGCCTTTTGAAGCCTATCAAAAACTCTTCTAGATTCACGTGTCTGAGCCTTTGCCAGTTCGTGAGTGTGCAAATACTTCACATCAATAAAAATGTCTTCTGTCAGCGTGCTTTCAATCCTCGAAGCTCCGAGTGCCGACTTAAGAACCTTCCCGAGCTTGCACGGGCGATCCGATTGTCGGCGAAGATCGAATACGATTCTCGAATTACCGTTCCGTTCGAAACATATTGCCAGCATTTGTGCGAAATGCATCCGTATTGCTACGCGGCGGAAACAGCCTCAATCGGCCAGCGTGGATATCACTGTAACTTGATTCATAGAAGCCTTCTCAAGCCAAAACCGTCGATGGTCTGCCAAAAACAACGTTGTACGACGTTTATCTGCGAAAAAACTGCTCACAATATTCTATTTGCCTTTCATAGATAGCTCTTTATTATTTTTTTCTAAATAAAAACAAGAAACTACGATCCGATTTATCATTTCTAGGAACATCATGGTTCAGAGGTCACGGGCAGGTTTGATCAGGTAACTAAAGCTTTCTCAAATCGTCAGTGCGAGAAACGGAGCTTCAAAGTTCTCAACAAATTGAATAAACCGGAAAATTCGAAACTTGAGGGGGTTAATTACCAGCTGCAGTTAACTTTAGTAGAGAATATATTGCTTTGAAATTAATCTCTGTGAAATGTTTGGCAATTCTAAGAGGTATTGATAGGGAGGTCGCGTGCTATTTGGGAAATGGAGCCTATTTGAGCTAGGAATTTGGTTTTTTGAGTCGTTGAGTTTTTCAAGAAGAAAAA
>Ga0115008_10001095_pt1 | contig 21582 bp, 15 predicted proteins | sample FraStrMetagenome_FD_87164 | JGI IMG/M metagenome (GOLD analysis project Ga0115008, IMG submission 87164) | Marine eukaryotic phytoplankton communities from Arctic Ocean - Fram Strait ARC3M Metagenome | ecosystem: Environmental > Aquatic > Marine > Oceanic | place: Fram Strait | collected...
AAAAAAAAAGTTCATCTATAGCTGGATCTTCGCTAATAATAACCCCCTCGACCTAATTTATTTCTTTTCTCAACTCCATTGCCCGATTGTAAATGTGGTTTGATAGAAGAGTTGACATTTTTATTTCATAAAAAGCCCCCGGATTTATATCGCCATAACACATATTGTGCATGAAAATGAAGACAATTGCGACTTGACAATGAAAAATCAAATTTTCACACCATGTCCATATTTGTCATAACGATAAATGAGTTCCATGATATGTGTAGTTATGTTGACAGGATATGTTAAATTCCATATCGAGTTGATGTTGCGAAATTCCTCAAAAGTCAAAACTATTTGGAAAATAGTATTTTCGAATTTTCGTCGAAAGCGAAGAACAAAGACTTTCTCTGTAGCTTGGAAAGTTCATTGAATTCGAAATTCGAAAGTTTATTATGTACGATGATAGAATATACTGACTCATTGGTTCTATCGGTAGACCTCTACCGGGTAGTTTTGACCATGTGACTGTGCCTTATGTATGTGGAACTTTCGATCGTGTGAATTCACGAAAACCGACGCAATCGTCGATTCTAATGACGCTAAAACAGGGAAATATTGTCTATTTTTGTACCAAATCATCATCCCGCTTTTCATCAATTAGGCGTAAGGGAGCTTATCGAGAAAGAGATTGAATGCAACCTTTTCATTTAGTAAACAGCTCTTAATGTCCATTTTGAAAAGGACGTTCAAAGTTTCGATCATACAAATCAGTGAAGAAAATCATATGAGACAAGGTGTTGGTTTGTAAATATGCACGAAAACCATATTTTACTTTTTCGTTCCGCGACCGCGATGCTCCAAAAAATAATAAAAAATCACATTTTCACACCACGTAATACGACACGTCATGTGTTTAACGATATTTGATACATGTGTACATATTTATGTTTGTGGTTTATACAAAACAGGTCACGTTATATTTCTTAAAAACAATATGTGTCGTGCTCTTTAATTATGGTATTTTCGGAAAAGAAGAGCGAATGAAAGTTCATTAGAAATCGAAATTCGAAGGTTAACGATATGTAAATATACAATATTGACTCAGTGGTTCTTTTTTTTAAACTTGTTTTGTCGATGTGACTGTGACTTTTTGTGAAATTTTCTTAAGAAGATCAGTCGTGTGTGAATTCACGAAAAATAACGCATTCTCCGATTCTAATGACGCGGAACGGAGAAATAAATATTTTCGTTTTCGCATGACATGTATTAATACAAGCCTTCACTTTTCACAATTAAAGCGTACCGGAGCTCATCGAAACGTTCCATTGTATCCATTGTATCTCCATTAAGCTACCAAACAAAGAAAATTATATTGAAGACATCGGATAGTTCGATCATCATTTTAAGGGGACAGAATTGCTTGAAAAGAAAAGTTTAGAATACAGAGAAAGTATTTCTGTAACAAAAAACCACGAATTAAAAATGATGAAACTCAAAATCAGGGACGTAATTTTTTTGTTTATTTTGGTGCAACAGGTGATAAGCTCGCTGGTACCACCAAAAGCCTTTACATCAGAACAACACATTTTACGAGCTGAATCAACTCATTCAGAGCCGCAGAGAGAGAATCTTAAATGTGATAGCAATATTCCTGTAGGTGCATTCTACACCCTATCTTTGAATGTACCGGTAATTGGGAGTCAGACTTTCGAATTAAAAATCTTAAGCCCTTCTGTTGCACATTTAAGAATCAAGGGCCGAATTTTGAATATCAACGACACGGTACGATACCACTTGGATGAAGACGGAAATCTAGAGTTTTCTCTGTCAGAAAAAACCAAACGGATATTGCGGAGATTTAGAACATCTCTTTCAAGTGTTGAATACTGCAATGAAACGGACACTCCCAGGGTAGTTGTGAATCCTCCTATTTCAAGAAAAGTTTGTATGGATCTAAAAAGAACAATCGATGCAAACAATCCTTTCGTCCTTTGATTCGAACTTTAAAAAAAGAACTTGTATTAGTAATCTGGCTTCGTTTGTTTAATAATAACAATTTAATGAATGTTAATTGAGAGGGTATAGGACCAGACATGTTATGTATGAACCTATTACGATGCAGACACTCCCAAGGTAGGTATGGATCTTCATCTTTTACCGAAAATGTGCATGGATCTAAATCGAAAAATCGAAGTAGACAATACTTTTGTACTTTAATTTAAAATGTAGAAAAGATAAGTTGCAATTGAAATATAATTTCTTCGAAGTGGGTCATCACTGTTCCGATGGGATAAACAACCGGCTATCTTAAGTGGGGGATCCCACATTTTCCACAACCATTATCGAACAACAAAGATAATCGTGGTTACCAGTTTTGGGACGACATAGCTTGTAGAAGGCTTTTAATACAGTTGGTGGAGTAATCTCTCACTAGTTCCTCGAAGTAGACAATACTTTTGTACTTTAATTTGAAATGTAGAAAAGATAAGTTGCAATTAAAATGTAATTTATTCGAAGTGGGCGATCACTGTTTCGATGGGATAAACAACCGGCCATGTTAAGTGGGGGATCCCACATTTTCCACAACCATTATCGAACAACAAAGATAATCGTGGTTACCAGTCTTGGGACGACATAGCTTGTAGAAGGCTTTTGATACAGTTGGTGGAGTAATCTCTCACTAGTTCCTCATTGACCCTACTGCCCTGATTATGCTTATCGAACCGCTCTTTTATTTAGTGATATATTCATCATGCTTTCACCAATTAGCGAGTAATAGTTGGAGGCGAACTTGCCAAAATCATAACTTTTCGTGTGGTAATCGTACGCTTGCTGGAATATCTATAAGAGAAGAAGAGGTACAGAGACACGTTGGCCCACCTGTAGGAGCTGTTTATTGCTGTGTCACTAATCTCCCTGTGTTAGGATTACAAAGGTTTGATTTAAATATATTGGAGAATTCTACTGCGGCGCTAAGGATTAGCGGGGTAATGAATGTTGACGGCGTGTTCAAGTATTCAATTGATAAAGAGACTGGATGCATTGAATTTTGCCTTTCAAAAAAGATAGAGAGAGTGCTACGAAAGTTTCGCACGTCTATAATTTCGACAACCTACGACATATTCCATGATTCGCCTACAATCGTGGTCAAGCCGCCAATACCGGCGGTGCTAAAACTAGAATTGAAGCGCCAATTTAACAATTAAATCCAATATATACACAGACTTTGGCCAATATTCTATATAAGTTTACAATTCAATCATATAATGTTTACGTCCTTGTCGATATCTCGCCAACCGACAGGAAACTCTCGCGCCCAAAACGGCTTCCTAACTGGTGAGTACTCGCGCATAAGCATTTTACTTGCTCTCGGCACGTAGTAGAAGCTATTATGGATTCCAAGTTCATGTCCAGGCAGGTTCATTAAAGATGAACGATAGCCACGCAATCTCATTACGTATCCTGACAGGTAACAAACAAAGTGAGATAAGATTATAAAATGCGATAGCAACCTGCAAAAGCTTATTTCATTACCTGAAAAAGTAGAATAATATGTTCCAATGAATGTTTTTCCCGTAGATAAAATTATTTGTTCAAGCATGCCATAATAATGTTTATTTAAATTCGGAACAAGATCAAAAAAATCGTCAAGAAAATATACGTCGTAATGTTCCTTTAGTATCTCGAAGAAAGCTTTATTTTTTTCATCTGTTGCAATATACAGGGTTGATTTGTCGGGTAACAAGTCACTAATATTGCTGTAAATTTCATTAGCGTCGATGCGGGTGTTTTTATATTGAAAGTCGCCTCGCCTAACATGAAGAGCATTAAATTCCATACCACCACTAGCTTTTGCCTTTTCATGCATCGCGTTCACAACAGCACCTGCCGCGCACATCAATTCGTCGACATAACGCATATGGTCACGCACGAAGCGCTTGCTAAACAAATCTTGCTTCCAATCCTGAAAAAAGAGAAAAGCATAAAAATGTACTAATAGACGAGAGGCGTGTTGAGGATACCCATTTTGGAAAAATATTAGACGTTTACTCTGTAATTCTTCGTCGTAGATACATAGCTTTGATCTCTGTGCAAGATTTTCCTGAAGACGATCGGCTATTGGTGCATCAACATTGACTGGTACGTCTGTCATTTTACCTCGTCTTTGGGCCTCGTCAAATGCTGCTGTCAATTGATCGATATCTTTCTTATCTGATGAAGCAGGGAATGCTGCCAAGCAATTTACGGGTTCCCATTCAGGATACGTTCCTACTTGATCCAACTTATGCGCATAATTTTAATGGAATTGATAAATGTGAGAGTGCCTTAATTGAAGGGGAATTCTAATATGACTTACGTATCCCCAGAGGTCTTCCAAAGGCTTTCCATTCCAGTCAGTCTCATTCCGAGGCGGATATTGAATTGATTCATTTTTTCTGTCGTAGAGCTTCCCTGTTAGGGCCTCACGTTGAAGGAACTCATCCATCGTAATGATATTTATCCCAGCTGGAACAGGAAGGAAATCAAGCAATGAAATTAGTTAGACGCATTATTTAAGACAAAATCAATAAAAAGTTGATAGGACAATCTCAAGAAGAAACCTTAGATCAGAACGCACCATGTTCATTAGCTAGTGAATCCATATGATAGAAGTCATTAAAGTCAAAATTTAACTTATGACCTTGAGCACGCTTAGAAAGTAAATACATTCTCTTTTCTGGAGGCAAGATAAGTGTCCGACCCATTGCATGCGCCATCAGTACTGCTGTTTCAAAGCCCATTCTGAAAAAATAGCAAAATGTTAGGATGAAACTTCATATATGACTTTATTCGACCGTACTTATCAATCCTGCAAATCCTTTGCTATCGACACAAAGATATGTTGATAATTTAACTGACCTAATATTATTCCACCCTCCTTCATCAGGCTGGAAAGCTAAAAACTTTTCTTCGTCATAGAAAGGACTTTTGTAATTGGAATCGTCTGGAATATCGCGCCAATAGATAAGTTCATGCAAGACATCAGTCCGCAATTTATAGCCATACTTCTCGCACGACAACCCAGCAATGCGATGCTCTTCTTCAACATCATCTGTACCAATGTCATATTCCTCAAACGTCTCCTCATCAAATTTAGGAACTAAATCATCATCAAAATTTGGCATCTTCTCGTCCAAATCCAAGGTCGACATCGCCCATACAAAACACGCCGTCAGTAAACAGAAAAATATCGACTGACGATTGGACGAAAAACTTCGCCGAATTTTACTTGGATCCCGGCTGTCCGATTCTAAACCAGAATCCCTATCCCTTCCCATCGTTGGAAGGGGACTCTTCCTGGGAGTAACATCCTGCAAATCCCGCCCCCTTCTTCTCGAATTGGGCGATAATATGGATGGAACGGGAGAGGACGAGGTGGACATTTTATTGGGTGTCGTCCTCATTTCGTTGGCCCTCTGTTTGTGCTACCGCTGTAGATTGCTTGCTACCGATGCGCTTCTAAACCTTTTGTCGTCTTGCAATGAAGATTTTTTTTTTAAATTGTATGCTTTTATTTTATTAACTTCTACCCTCAATGAAGATATTGTTGTGATATTAATGTATAGAATTTGAAAATCATGCAGGTCTCTGATTCTGTTGCAAGTCAATGACTTTTCAAATGTGAAGGGAAACACATGACACATGAGATATATTTCTTCATTATTTTCTCATGCACACATGCATGTCAGTAAATCTTTAATGTCACTGATCTGCCGGCGCGTAGCAATTATAGGAATACATGTACACAACATGTACACACACAAACCGTACATGTATCTTTTTCTCTTTTCTTTATTACCCGGTACACTAATTTTCATCTCGCTACATTTTTGTATATGTCAACGAGGTTCGGTACTTGTGTTAATTAGGCAATCATGCGAATTTTGATAGGTGGGAGCGGGGATGAGCGTAAGAAGATTAGGAGTTAGGAGAGATTCCAATTCAGATTGCGGGGACGTACAGGCGCAAATAGAAAAAGGAACGAAGATGAAGTTCATAAAAGCAAGAAAAGAAAAAGATTCTATTAATAACATGTAACTCAGGAAATGCTAGATGGAGCTTGCTAGGGGAAGACCAATATCTTGATTGGGCGGGCGGCAAAGGCTATTTTTGCTACCCCTCACGGTGAACGAGAACGAATTTCACAAGTTCGTTCTCGTTTTGCGGTAAAAACGAGAACGAAACTCCAATCTCGTTTACGTAAACGAGATTTAGTCATTCGGCTAATTCGATTGTAACGGAAACTCTACTCAGGACCACGCTCCCTAGTTTCGCCCGCCAAACGAAGTTTAGGACCCTCATATAAAAGCATACCGATATACTCGTAGATCAAAAAAATCATTCTTCGTTCCGGATTCGCATAATCTCATTCTGCAGCCCTCTTCCTCGTCTACGATCTATGATGATGATGATTCACAATATGCTCATTACTCATTACTCATTACTCACTGCAACTTATTTTGTGACAAATTTGAACCCATATTCAAGCACATATTGAAATACAACTACAATGAATTACCAACGCTGATCAAGTATCATTCAGTTTCAAAACAATCGTTCAGGTAGAGGCCTCACTCACTCATTTCACTCCACTTCACCTAATTTTAATTCCAAAAAATGTCTTCGGAGGATCACAGAACGGCACGATCGAGGGCTCGAAGAACGAACCGCACGGTGGCTTCCGAGGTTGGTGCAAGGTTTGCACGTCCAGATGACGACAATTCTGATAGCGCGCAGCTACCTCATTCAAGAAAAGCAACTGTCTCCAGTACGCCGTTTGGAGATGTTTCTTTGCTGAGTGATGATCGTAATTCTAGTACAAATACTGACGGATCGGAAGCTTGGTGTGGTCCTTTCAGTGTTGCTCGCCAGATGATAAATGATCGCGAAGCGGCTAAACAGAAACTCGAGGAAAGTCGTAGAGCTTCGATAGAGCAGGCATTATGTCATCATCCGCTTGATCAGATTCTGGCCAAATCTGAAAAGGCGAAAGTGCTTCGAGAAAACCCGAGCCAATCGTGGAAGGCGGTAGTTTTCACAGACGAATTAATGATAAAGAGAAATTATTACGCAAAACGACGACGACGCCACGAGAATTCTAGGACTTCTGTCAAAAGTTTATTTTCTATTTCGCGAGATTTTATTGTCGATAACCTCGAATATGTAGAAGGCCTTGGTGATGTTGATTCAAACATTCGGAAAGCGTTGAGTTTACGTATCGTAGAGACCAATAAAATGGATGGGGAAGCATTAAAAGTCATTGCAGAACCTGGTGTCGAAGTTCTTGAGATTGTTGATTGTGCACGAATTTCTGAGGATGTAATGGCTACTACACTGAGTACTCTTGTAGATACTGGTTTAACTGCATTACATTTGAATTACTGTGGTAGATGCTTTTGTTGCAAAGGGGTGAAAGCCATAATTGACTCATATGAGAAAAAGACAGGAATTTTGGAATCATTATCCATTGGTGGCGCATATAATATTACGGATATTGATGTGGGAAAACTTCTCGAAATATTGTCAACTACTCTTAAATCGATAGAGTTCAAAGCATGCCCGCAACTAGGTATAAAATTCAGTGAGGCTGTTGCACAGTACAACAACCTCATGGAACTTTCGTTGGAAGATATACCCTTGACAAAAAGTTGTCTACTGAAACTAGCAACATCGAAGGGAGCATCAAATTTAAGGAATTTAAGCTTGGTCCAAGTTGACGAAGTTGATGACGATATGATTCAGTCTTTTTTGAAATCCTGTGGTGAAAAGTTAGAGGGTCTTCACTTAAAACATTTAAGGCGTGTTTCTGATGTTACACTCTCAAATATACGCCTTTATAATACTAAGAATTCTCTTTGTTCATTGAGTCTGTCTGGTTTGGCTCAGTTGACTTCAGCAGGATTGGAGACTTTATTTACGGGTGAAATTGAAGGAATGCCGAATGTACCAATGTTGCGAGAATTGGATTTGTCGGAGAGTAAAAGCGGGACCGTTACCGACGAAGTCATTACATCTGCTGCAAAAGCTTCGTCGATGAAGTACAGCGGAAGTAAGGAAGGAGTGTCAAACTTGGGCGGTTTGGTCTTCTTGAATATAAACGGAGCGAACAATTGCACTGATAAATCTCTGGAAGTCATAGCAGCTACTTGTTACTCTTCTTTGGTTGAACTCGATGCTAGCTTCTGCTCATCGATTTCAGATAAAGGGCTTGGGTTTTTGGTGTCTAAGGTTCGTGACCAATTTGAAGTGTTGCACTTATGGGGATGTGCCCAGATTACAGACAGCTTCCTTGATGGGCACCGCCGAGTGCGTAAAGGCAATTTCGACAGTGCGGAACCTTTGAATATTGTCGGTACTTGGATGAAAAGAATGGACAAGTCTGGAATGTAACTAATTGTCCGTCTTTGTATATGTTTAAGTTGAAGTATGTTTATGTAAATAAGCATTTCATACCGGTTTGTTAATTGTGTCGCTCATCAGAAACGATGTAAGGCATTCGATAGTGATATGATTATATTATCTTAGTCTTCGGAACACAATCGTTCTTAACGAGGTTGAATGCAACGGATACGGAGGTTGAAATGTTTTCCATTGATGTAACTTCTTTAGTTAGGTACTGCTCCCAAGTTTTAGTGGAAAATGTTTAGATTAAGTACGACACGTTGCGATAACTACTATTTTTCTATCGATAAGCTGTATTGTATTGATCATGTATCTCAAAAGTGATGATTAAGCTCAATTAATTACATTAATAGTGGATCATATTATGGATACTCGTTACAATGTGATCTCTTACTGTGTCACAGTCAACCTTATTGATTTCTTCATCATTTTTTTTTCACTTTATAATTATCGAAATTGTATTACTTGGCGGTGCACTTGTCTTTGCAAAGGTTACTAAGTTTCTGACGCGCTAATGTAGATCAATGCAATGGACAAACATATAGCGAATTATTGAACTTCTTGAAGAGTCTCATAAGATTGAGATCCCGTGTCAACTCGTCATATGATAAAGTCATAGTGAGGGTTTCACTTTATACGAGAAGTTCATGAAATTCGAAAGATTGATGCATGTGAAAGCACCTGTGTAATTTATGGCAGCTGTCGCGTTCACTATTCACTATCATACAAAATGTCAACGATCATTAATTAGGTCAATTACCAGCTAATCATCAGTAATAAGTCAAGATACGAATCAATTACCGGTATGAGACATTGATAGGACAGGGATCAGTTTTAAGGAAAGAAGAACCAAAATTCGTGTTGAGATAAAATGAAATTCAAAGTTTGCTGATAGAGCCGTTGTTACAATGGCCTGATTTTCTATAAAAATATTTTTTGCGAGATTAAGATGACAAATGTGTAGATGAGAATCAGTATTGAAATGCGAGCTATAATTTAGGCGAATCTAAGATGATTAGTTTTTATATAACGCGAATAATGCCTATCTTGATTGGAGTGCTCACCGTCCTCCGCACCGAAAAATACCAACAAATCTTTCTCACCTCGCCAGTAGAAACACACCATCGCAAATCGCAAGGAACCGAGCACTCTCATCTCATTCCTACTCTGCGTACAATTGTATACTCGACACGTGAGATGCCGACTCCATATCGAAATAGCGAATTACCTATTGTCGTTGCTTCAGGGGGAAATAAGAGACCATTTTCTGAATTTTATAATGAGAATCATTGCAACAACCTAAATTATGAATTTTCTGGTCTGCAAAAGAAGACGCGGCAAGGGGTCAATGGAGGACCTACCGCATATTCAAGCTCGATTCCACATAACTATTCGTATAGTAATGGCAAAGAAATTGAGATAAAAACTCCCTCCCGTAAAAGAAAGAGCAAAAAGCCCCGGCCGTCCCCTATTTTGTCGGATGCGCCATTGGTATTTTCAATTGGGAAAGTACAAAATAATAGTCTAGCAAAGTTGGGAAATGGGGACTTTTTCGAAAACCAACGGAGTGAAAGAGAAATTGTACCAAAAAAGCTTGTAATCCACGAAGATGGCGCAGAAGATCAAAAGAGGGACATCGTTGACGTAGATGATTTTTCAGAAACTATGATGATGAACATGCCTCTTTTAGCTTCCATCGCGTCAACTTCAAGCTCAAGTGAACAACACAAGAGTAAGAGAAATCATGAAGAATCTAAGTTGATCACATTAATACAAGCAAAGAAATGGAGAAAAGTAAAGCAGCGTTGCCAAAAGCATCCTTCCGAAACAAGTGTTTGGTATACGTATGGTATGAAGCATGCCGATGCGAAAATGGACTTACCAATTCATGTTGCTTTGCTACAACCCGGTGTCCCACTAGAAATAGTCCAACAACTTCTCATTGCAAAACCTGATAGTACAATCATCAAAAACTCGGACGGATTAAGTCCTCTGCATATCGTCTGCGCTGACAAGATTGACCAAAGATATGAACTCGTTCAATTATTTTTGAAAGGCCATCCGCAGTCACCAAAAATCAAAAGTAAACGGGGAGATCTTCCCATTCACTTAGCATGTCAAAGTTCAAATGCGAAACTACAGGTAATTGAGGCACTATTAAATGCATTCCCTATTGCAGCATCCATCCCAGGTGAAATGGAAAGACTTGCACTCCAAATGGCTTGTGAGAGCGGAGTAAACCTTTCTGTTTTGAAAGCTGTATATGAGAGGTGTAGAGATGCTGTGCTATGGAAAGATAGTTTCGATGCTCTTCCCCTTCATATAGCTTGTAAGCATGCTCCAGAACAACTTTGCCTCTTCATTCTTGGTGAATATCAATACGGCTCACAAATATCCGATTGCTGGGATAAGTTGCCTTTGCACTATGCATGCGAATTCAATGGATCACATTCTCTCATTAGGGCATTGCTTTTAAAACACCCTGAAGCTTTATCCATGAGAGATACTACTGGAAAAACGCCAACTGACTTCGCGAAGATAAATGCTACGGAGAATTCTAGAAAGATTTTACAGGTTTTAAAAGATCACGGTGATATGTTGGAGAAAGAAAAAGAACAGAAAGAGAAGGGCGAAGTTAACAAAGCGACGAACGGCAATTTTTCAAACTCATCTCTAAAACATGAAATTAATGACGTGCGTTCCGAATTAGGCGATGTAAAAGGTATGCTTGACAAGATACTTCAGCTAATTGGAGAGAAAAAAGTACAGGATGATGCAGGTCGAAATGAATAGATGAAAACTATGTAGATATGTTTGCTTCTCAAACTGTAACATCGTTATAGAAAAGCTTTCGTCACAATATATAAAAGGATCGCTATAATGAAAACAACAAGATCTAGATTTAAACCGAAACGAAATTTGAAACAATGTTGACTAGCTTAACCTGACACCCAATACATTCCGAAAAGCAAGAGAGAGACAATTTTCACTTACTGAAAACTCCTCCAATATGTTGAACACGAACAATCCACGAAAAGTTATGTGTATATATAAATTTATTCTGTCTATTGCAAGTACATTGTCTCTCAGAAGGGAAACAACAACCCAAAACAAACGTCATCATATCAATGAGAAGTAAGCCGAAATATGTCACTCTTTTACACATTGCAACACACGCATAAAACGTCAAACAAGTGATGATTGGAGGGAAAATCATATTCTGGCTTAGTTGTATTCATCGTCGTAGTCCTCAAGACCTTCTTCCTCATCAACGGTAGCATCTTGATATTGTTGATATTCGGAAACAAGATCGTTCAAATTACTTTCGGCCTCGGTAAACTCCATCTCATCCATACCCTCTCCAGTGTACCAATGCAAGAAAGCTTTGCGACGGAACATAAGAGTAAACATTTCCGCAACACGCTTCCATGCCTCTTGAATGGCGGTACTATTTCCTACAAAAACACTTGACATTTTTAAGCCCGTAGGTGGAATGTCACAGATTGAAGCCTTGAGGTTGTTGGGGATCCATTCTACAAAGTAGGTGGAATTCTTGTTCACAATGTTTAACATCTGATCATCAACTTCCTTTGACGACATCTTTCCACGGAACATCATGGCACAAGTTAGGTATCGACCATGGCGGGGGTCTGCAGCACACATCATATTCTTTGCATCAAATGCCTGATTGGTAAGTTCAGGGACGGTCAAAACCCTGTAGGCGTCGCTAGCGGCACTTGTAAGTGGCGCGAAACCTACTAGGAAGAAATGCAAACGAGGGAACGGAACCATATTCACGCTGAGCTTTCTCAAATCACAATTGAGTTGTCCGGGGAACCTCAAAGAGCAAGTCGTTCCAGTAATGGCAGCTGCAATAAGTTGATTTAAATCTCCGTAACTGGGATTCTTCAATTTGAGCGTTCTGAAGCAAATATCGTACAACGCCTCGTTATCTAAAGCAAAGCATTGGTCGGCGTTCTCTACCAACTGATGGATACTCAACGTAGCGTTGTAAGGTTCCACAACGGTATCGCTCACCTTTGGAGAGGGCACGACACTGTAAGTACTCATGATACGATCGGGATATTCCTCACGAATCTTGCTCACAAGAAGAGTACCCATACCGGACCCGGTACCTCCCCCCATGGAGTGGGTAATTTGAAATCCCTGCAAAGTATCGCAACTTTCGGCCTCCTTACGAACAACGTCCATGACGCTATCCACAAGTTCGGCACCCTCAGTATAGTGACCCTTGGCCCAGTTGTTACCAGCTCCACTCTGACCGAAAACGAAGTTATCAGGTCGGAATACCTTTCCCAAAGGTCCACCACGAATGGCATCCATCGTACCAGGCTCAAGATCCGTAAGTACGGCACGAGGAACATAACGACCCTCCATTCCCTCGTTAAAGTAGACATTAATACGCTCTAGCTGTAGAGGATTGTCTCCGACGTACAAGCCGTCACCGGCAATGCCGTGTTCTTCCGACATAACCTAAAGTTTACACAAACAGAACATCCATAACCATCGTTGCATGAAGGATATGACATCAAAAGCAGGACAAAATGAGTATATTCAAAAATTATTGGACGTGCGAGCAAAATCAATAGAGTCCGTGCACAATTTTGGAGGGACGAAATTAGCAACAACGTCCATCCGTACGTCCGTAAATTGATGAATCGACCCAAAATGATCATCGATCACGCTACGCACCTCCCAAAATTTGGCACCGATCTGGTTACCGCATTGTCCTGCTTGTAAGTGAACGATTTCTCTCATGATAAATTAAAATTAAGGATGCGGTTGGTCAATGAAAATCGGTAAAACGATTGGAATCTAATCGCAGTTGTTTGTTGTTTGTGTGTGTGTGTTGGCGTGATCGTTAGTTAGCTCTCTCGCTCTCGCACGGGCATCGTTTGTTCAGAGGGAGCCGACTTAAATTTTGCGGTTGGGTGCTACCATCGGCTGCTGCGTAGTCGGCTACGCTGGATTCTAGGAACCCTCACAAGCAATGAGAGGGATGATCGACGTTAGGGTAGGAATGAGTGAAAAATTCAAATAATATTAGCTCGAGTAACGGATAATGTTTAAGAACTTCATACGAATTTTGTGGAAAAGATTTTTCTCCGCGTTCGATCCAAGATCCACGCGTCTTCGTACGATGTGTGTATTGTGTGTATCTGTGTATCGTGTGTATCGCGATCAGCGAGAGAGATCGAAAAAATAAAAAATGAAGGAGGAATTTACGAGCTAGAGCTAGCTAGATCTCTAGAGAGACTTCATGCTACACATGCTGTGCGTGATTACGTGATTACTGATTATGATTACTACATCATGATATGTGTATGTGATGTAGGATTCCTGGGTTTCTTGTTTCTTCCTCGCAGCCCCCTCCAGCCATGATGTTTATACTATGCCGCTGCATTACAATTACAACTTTCATCCATACAATTACAAAAGTTAACTCGATAGATACACAGTACATATAAAATGGTTGAAAGCATTGCAATCATCCATTGTTGGTCAGCTCCTCGATCGAGGTCGACGGCACTCATGTACGCGTTCGATTCCAGACCGGACTGTGTATGCATCGATGAGCCTTTGTACCGACGTTGGTTGATGACAAACTCATATAAATTCGATCGACCGTATAAAGATATGTTGCTGGAACATCCCGTTGAAAAGTTGGCGTTGTCGAAGCGAATTCAAGGAGCGATCGATTCGTTGGGTGATACAGAAAAGGGTGTTGTCTTTTTGAAGCATATGGCCAAGCACGAGGGGGAGTTTGACTTTGATAGAAACTGTGAAGTGGGAGGAATCATGGAGAGCTACGACGGTGTAGCTATTCAGCATCGGCATTTGTTATTAGTACGTGATCCAGCATCTATTGTGTGTTCATGGAGTGCTGCTTCTGCGAATCATTCTGGTGTGGCCGAGGAGACGAATCTGGAAGAGGTTGGAATTGTGCAACTCATGAGTATATATTCGAAGGTACAATCCATACAATTGGAAGAAAGTTTCCCTGTTGTTGTACTTGATTCTGATCAATTAGCAGAGTGTCCAGACAATACTCTGTCCAGTTTGTGCACTGAATTGGGGATTTCCTACGAAGATGGTCAAATGATGACTTGGGAGGCTGGTGCGAAAAGCTGCGATGGACCATGGGCAAAGTATTGGTACGACAATGTTCACAAGTCAAAAGGATGGAACGAGCAGACGATTGGCGGCTCGAGGTCATATAGAGTGGTACCTCAATCGCTCGTGCCGATACTTCGAGCTTCCTTACCTTCCTATGAATTTCTAAATAAACTTTCATGCGGCAAAAGTGCTGAAATCGTTGTGTCAGGAGTCACGTTTGAGGATCCAAGAAACGAAAATATACTTTGTTGGATTGGGACACCATCAAAAGGATCTCTTGTTCCCAGGGATTTGGCCCGTATTAGCCCTTTTGATTCGGCCGTGCAAGGAGGAGATGCTGTGTGGGAAGGATTACGCATTTATTCTGGTAAAATACTTTCTCTCGAGAGGCACCTGAGGAGGTTATTCAAATCTGCCCATGCAATGGACTTTAAAAACATGCATACAAAAGATCAAGTAATTGATGCAATCTTTCGCACTTTAGCGGCAAATGGTATGAGAGATAGCGCCCATATCCGACTTACTTTGACGAGGGGACAAAAAATAACATCGTCCATGAACCCGAATTTTAATGTGTATGGCACAACTTTAATTGTACTCGCTGAATGGAAGCCGACAGAAGGCGCGACGACCTACGATAATCGGAAGGGAGTATCGCTAATCACCGCTGCCAACAGACGCAATCCGCCTTCATGCGTAGACAGCAAGATTCATCACAACAATTTAATTAACAACATTTTACCCAAGATTCAAGCAAATTTAGCTGGTGCAGCCGATGCAATTATGCTTGATCTTGATGGATTTGTCAGCGAGACTAATGCTACAAACCTGTTTATAGTCGATGGAGGAACTCTAATTACGCCTCACCCAGATCATTGCTTACCTGGAATAACACGTGAAACGATAATATTACTCGGGCATGAAATTGGTATACCAGTAGTCGAACGAAGAGTGTCTCTTGCAGAATTTCATGCAGCTGATGAATGTTTTACGACAGGAACTATGGGCGAGCTCACTCCCGTAACTATGATAGATGGACGAGTTATTGGCACAGGAAATGTAGGAATTATAACTCAGAGTTTGCAAAAAGTCTACAAAACTTTACCTGAACGAGAGGGTTGGTACACCCCATTGCCTGATTTTTCTTGAGATAATCTACGAATCTTGTATCTATTAATTAATGCAATCCAGAGATTTGGGAACGAAGACATCAGATTTGGGGTGAACTGAGAACTAAGAATGAAATGCTACTTTTGCACAACGACTTCGCTCAAAATCCCAACAATAAATCTTTTATGGTTTCCTAGAAGCCGTTGCAATTTTGAATACGCGACTTGTTATATCGTTTGTTGGCACATGGTTTTAAAACCAGTCACTGACTGATGAAGAGGGCGAGTTCTAAATTATGCGGCTCATGTAATGCCATTACAATAATAACAATACTTTGTAACAAATACACTTTAAATTGTCACATCTACTCTTGTACTTTTTGATGCGAATGTTTACAATATCATTGAGCAATGTTTTAAGATGAAAATTGCAATGTTGCAATTTTTACTCTCCTGATGTGCTCGCTGAAGATAAAGTTTATTTATAACAGGAGTAATAAATAATAGGTTTGATAGGGTTGATAACAATTCATGTAGAATTGAAACATTTCATGAGTATACTACCGTTAGTCCAAAAAACTCGTCGTTGATGATAACCATTTGACATGCATGTCATTACTTTACATTTCTTTGATTACGGGGGACGCTCCTATTTTGTACTTCGAAGTATTTTTAATACCTCTCTATTCGGCAACATCTACTCTTGTACATAAACTTAAGGTTCGCACTGTACGAACGAAGTAAGAGGTTAGAAAGTTAGAAAAGAAGGAAATGCGTTCCTCCATGTTCTACTTTTCATGATTTCGGAACGAACATTAACGACGATTGTACATCCATGCACATTTTTACAACTTCTTTTATCCCAAACCATGAGTAAAATAGCAGCAAAACCAACTGAAGCACTATGGAAAGCAATAAGAGTTATTCAAAATACTGATGTCGGCGTCCACGAGCATAATTTTCAACGCATAATGAGAGCATGTCTTCATCGACCGAATGATGCGAAATGGGTTGATCATCGATGCGGCAATCTTCCACTTCATCTGATGCTAAAACTTCTCTCAATCATATATGAAACCTTTTACAACGAAAGGAAATTGATCGTTTTGGGCTACGAATCGGTGAAGGTCATCGTCGAGGCGTATCCTCTAGCTTTAGTTACACGATGTGCAGATGGATGGTACCCTTTGAGATATGCAGTTTCTTTAAGAGACGATTTTTGGAGATATCTTTTTGAACGATCATTACAATTGACGCTCGCTAACGATCTTGGTGTCAGAGCGATCTTATCTAGCGAGGAATGTGCAATATCGAACGACTGCAGTGACAAAATCAATCCTTTTTTAGTTCAACATGAAAATGGTCGAACACTCCTCCACGAACTTATAAAGAGTGGATTGTATTTACGGGCACGACAAATCTTGGCTGTAGAACCTCAATGTGTAACTATCAAGTGCAAGAATTATCGCCGAACAGCTTTGCAATACGCTGTTTTTGACATCATGTATACATTCAATTATCGTGGAAACTTCTGTTGCGAACAACTAGCTTTCGTGAGAGACTTAATTTACGCATACTCGCGAGCATCGAAATATAACGAAACGAAGGAGTGTAATCCTCTATATGCTGCAATTTTGAGTGGGAACTCCTGGGATTCCGAAGCAATACGCCTATTCCTTGACTATGGAGTGGAAGCCGGTCTTCGAAGTATCCGTATTGCTCGCCTTGGACCGTTCACAGTATTTCATTGAGTAACACATTCAGATTCAGAGCCTGACGTATAGCACTTCACGGTGTTTATTGCTAAATTGCTAAAATAATCTGTAAACCTAAAGTCGCATGTCGCAACCACCGATGGATCAATAAAATGAATAGCCCTACCACTAAGGACCTGAAGTAATTTTCATTTAGAGTTCTCAAAAGAAGGTAGGAGCAATCATATATGGGAGGTCATGGTTCAATAACAGGAAAAGTGATGACGACTATTATATATATTTTGGTCTTATAACTATTGCTATTTCTCCTCTTCCGAAACAGTGACTGATAAAGAGGGCGAGTTTTACCGATGGGATGATCTTTAACTTCTACAGTTGTAGATGTTAACAAAATAAGTTGAAAATTGAATAACGCTCATTTAAGTTTGCATTTTGGCGTGTCTATGAGATGCAACAATATTATTGGTAAGGCTGGAGATGAATTGTAATAATAAATCCTAGATAGCCTACTACTATGATATCGTCATGTATTGATCTTAGTGACTTGAAAGCCTGAACCAAGTATATAATTTCAATATAGCACTAATAAAAATTACACGTAATAGCTAGCTAGCTGCAGATAAGAAAATAATAGAAATAGCCCAGGCTTAGACATGCATAAGCTTGTGTGTCTAGATAATGGGCGGCGACGGTTCAAAGTTCAAACCATCGAATCGGGCCATGCCTCTTTCCAAGCCTTTCGAAGGCGAGTATTGAGCTCTGCATGATTCTTCTGGAAATCCACTGGCCCGCTTGCCCAACAAACGAACAACGCATCTAAAGCTGCCATTACAACAGCCATCATAATACTTGAAAGGAGAAGTCCCATGATTGCCCCGATCAAAAACGATGTCACACCTGGTTTGTGGTATGAAGAAATACCAATTGCTTCATCTCCTATAGTTGTATAATGTTCGACCACTACGCCAAAAATCCCTGTACTGCCTGAAATCACAATCGTAACAATCAAAAGGACATAAAAATAAAGATCATCGTTTACAATCGTACTCCAAGAACGGGCTTCAAAAACTAACGCAGATTTTTTCCCAGCCTTTAAGAAACTGTATCCATACATCCCAACGTACACCATTGTCCACGGATTGAAGTATGAATAAAGTTTGTCAACACTAGAAACAAGAAATTCTTGGCAACAAAACAAAAATTCTTGAAGACAAAGCAACGAAGATGGCTGTTTCTGTGGGCGAAATGGTGAAAGAACATGCTTTAAAATGCTGACAGGTCTAACAAAGAGAGAACCATAACAAATAGAACCAAAGGATCTGGTCATGCTCTGCATAAATGAGGCTCGAACAGCATTAGCTGATGAAGTTGGTTCGAACCACCAACGTTTGTAAGACCCCACGACAGTTGTTACAACAATATTCTGAAATTTCAAAATTAAAAAATTGAGCATTTGCTGGAACTTGCCATTTCTTGATGTTGACTTACCTTAAGGACTTGATAAGTCCATGCGAACGATAAAATCAATCCCACGAAATGATACTTTCTGAGCAAGATGAAAGCTTCACTTTCATGATGATCGTATAAATCAGGATGATGTTTGTTGTACTGCACGAGGTCAAAGATACCGACAAATGCGAATGCAAAAAGCATGCACCAGCAGTAAACAACTACAAGTGCTCCACATGCCACGCCAACAACGCCGATGTTACTGTTGATACCATCTAAAGCAGTATGTAGATTTACAGTAGCAAAGTGAATTCTTTCCCATACAAGAAATGAATACGAGACAAAGAAAGTAAGAGCGAGAACACCGGAAATTGGTACGAGACTTTTTGGGCTCAGTCCAATGCCAAGCGTACCCCAAGCAAAAGCAAGGGAAATGCTGATTCCCAAAGAATATCTGATTACGTTTTCTGGAAATTTCATCATCATTGACAAGGCCAATACGGAAAGAAGGCTGGCGAAGATGCCACAAATCCCTGCTAGGCGAATAATATAGTGGAAGTTTAGCCACACTTCCCCGTCTTCTACAAAGGAATCCTTAATAAGGTGATACTTCATCATAGTCTGAGGGCCCAACTTTACTGCAGCGTAAGCCACAGCTCCTAACTGGACAACAAATAGAATAGCAAAGAGTAAATCCCGACATGCTGTTGGCTGATCTTCACCCTTAGAGTTCTCAATAGCAACTTGCTGTTCAACCATTCGCGCCATTCGACTGCTCCTCGAAGAGTGACGACGGTGATGCTTGCCTTTATTGGATGCTTCTAACAACGCCATTTGTTCTGGATCTAACGTCATAGCCGACATCGTTGAATGGTTAGATCCATTCATCCAGTCAACGCTACTGGAATGAGATCTATAATGTGTAGAAGGAATAGGTGGGGGCATTCCATGTACAACTGGTGAACTTTGACGTGAAGGTGACGGTGATGGCTTGTAGTGCGAAGCATAATACGCAAATTCTTTGCGAGGATCGAACTCTTCGGTTCCAAGTCCAGGATGGGAAATGCTTGTCTCAGAGGATCGTTCACTATGTGCATAAGAAGCGACTCTTGTTCTAGAATGGTTCGATCCGTCCATTTGACCTCGCTCACTTTGCACATAGAGCGGAGGTGGAGCCCAACTTGATCTAGAATGGTTGGATGCGTCCATCTCCCGAGACTCAAACTGAAACGAGCCAGAACTACTTCTATGGCGATAAACGCGATGTGCGCTTTCTCCAGAGAAATTCGGTGGCCCGTTGTCGAATGAACCATAACCATTCTTCACTTTTTCTCTTTTCTTCTCATTGCCGATTACTTTGCTATTATCGAAAAGGTTATCTGGGTCTGTATTTTGGCGAACATGTCGGTTGCTTCTATGTTTCCTGACCGGACCTCTCTTACTTTCATAATGAGCACGGTTAAGAGCATCCTGGAACAAGGATTCGTTCAACATTTCTCGAGAAAGCGAACGCTCGTGTCCTTTGCGTGTCTTTGAAGAAGCCTTGGTATGATGCTGGTTCACCATATCATTGGGATTGCGACCATATTCGTACGAACCCGCCTGGACGTCAAAGCTATGGGCCTTAATTTTAACTCGACGACTTCCGTTCGAACGAGCAGGAGTCGTTGGGATGTTACCTCCCTGCTCGATGTCATAAGTTGGAACGCTTGAATTCGGGCGTGGTAAACCAGGTTTCTTTGAATCTAAATAAGGAGGTGAACCCTTACAGCCTTGACCATTGTCAGAAGATCCACTGGATAGATTTGAAATGCTTGGAGGTAACAGAGGTGGTTCCATAATGATATTTTGTGATCGAAGTTACAATGCTAGCAACGAAGGAAACGATTCTGATTTTCTGTGATAATTTTTTGTCCGTATGACATAATCGTTGATTCAAGTGGCAAACTTCGAGAAATATGATTTTTGAGGTGATGTATTTTCGACTTTTGTGAGAAGAACATAATGATATTTGATGGGATAACATAGTGTGCGTGGAAATATACGTGGATCAGTCCGCAGAAGCTCAGAGTCTAGATCTTTGCAGCTTGCAATGTTCCCGAGTTATGTCAAGAAAGTATCTTTTGTCCAGATAAATGGTGACAGGTGAATCTCAATTTCCACCAATGAAAGACTAGAGAATCTACTGAAATTCTGCAAAGCATATTGTCAAATCACAATTGTGAGGAATATAAGAATAAATTGTCATCTGTGTTTTCGAGGACATTTCTTTGCCTTTTGTGTTTTGTAAGTGAGGAAAAGGAGAGATATGATTGGTCCGCAACCACTCTTATTGAGAATAAATCGTAAGAGAAGGTTCGCGTGGGGATAGAAACTTGCACGGAAATTACGACAACGACAACGTGTTAATGCACGGGTCGCACGTCATCACATGTATACTTTTCAGTCAAGTAACAAAAATCACCCCTCTACAGTCATGTCAAAAATGATAAGGTAGAGGGAATTTTTGTTTAAATTTCGCGCGTCAAAAATAGAGATACTAATAATACATTGTACTTCCACAGAGTATGCGCTGACGTGAAATGTACTATTATACGAAGTTTTGTTTCTTTTCACACCCTTTTTAACCCTTTTCTACCCAGGTGCGCGTTTGGTGCGCGATTTGGTCAAATTTTGTATCTTCACTTCCAGAAACTTAATTTTAACCATTCCAAGTACCCCATACTCCTTATCACAATGTTTGG
>Ga0115008_10001098_pt1 | contig 21569 bp, 21 predicted proteins | sample FraStrMetagenome_FD_87164 | JGI IMG/M metagenome (GOLD analysis project Ga0115008, IMG submission 87164) | Marine eukaryotic phytoplankton communities from Arctic Ocean - Fram Strait ARC3M Metagenome | ecosystem: Environmental > Aquatic > Marine > Oceanic | place: Fram Strait | collected...
TAGTGACTTAAAATTTGAAAAGTACTTCTTCTGCTGGCAGGTTCTTCATGAAATGAAATTATCTGAGCCGGACGTCATCGAAATCGAACCATCATCTTTACAATCGGAACCTGCGTCTTACTGCACTTGTGTACCCGTAGGTTAGAAATCGGAACGGTATCTAACCAACGACCAACAGCAGGCAATAAGCTCGCTGTTGATAAAAATACAAAAATCCATTTGGGATTGGCATCGGGGGTGCCATACTGAGTTCCAACCCCCCTGGTAGGCCCGGACCGAGGTATCTTACGCATGTTGGTGCCCTTCATCAATATCACTAGCTTTATCGTCTTCTTAAACGTACCTTAAGTTTAGTTTAGTCTACGTAGTATATTTTTAGTCGGGGTTCAAAACCTACGCTAAGGTAGAGCTGTGAAGTGACCCTCCAGCAATATGTAGGACCATTTATACTTATACTTGAGGTAATTATGGTTAAGTAGTAATTAGATGGAAGGATATGTACGTACGTACAATACACCGCTTTTGTCCATTATTATTGGTGAACGAATAATTGCTGAAAAATTTATGTGAATGAAACTTGTATTAGAGTGAATGGAGCTTAATGATATCCGTGAAGGTAAGCACATTGTTTCTCTTTTCGAAAGGGATGAATTTTATTTCGAGATAAATCAAACCGAACGCGTTTTGTTTGTTTGGAGTGTTGTGTCTGCTCCTCGTATTTTTGCGCAACCATGTTAGGAGCGATCGTCTGTTTGTGATTGTGTAGTGTCATACCGGCTTGATGCGATGATGTCACCAAGGGTGATGTTTTTGATTCAGGATTGGATTGACATAAACTGGTTGTATTTGGGTTGATTGCTTTGATATCACATGTTTGAGCAGAATTACTTGCAGTGATTATTGCTGATTTTGCTGTGGGGTAATGTGGAAATGGATTTTCTTGGAATTCCAGAGTGACCATCGTGTCTCTCAGTTTGATAAAGTGTTTGGCATCCTTGTCCTCTTTGTTGAACATATCAGCGGGGTTATTTTTTCAGCGATATGTTGAATTTCGATAATATTTTGGTTTTCGCGAATTTGGAGATATCTCAATCCTTTCGTTGTCGCGTTTTTGGACCATAGATCGCAGGCAATATTACCGTTGTATATAGTCGTTTTATCATGCGGAATTTTGTTTGTTATGTTGAGATCGTGGGTGATATTGCGCAGACGGAGTATGTCTTTGACACACTCATCTGTGGCATAAATTTCAGTTTCGCAGCTGCTGCGTGCTGTGATGCGTTGGTGCTTGGATGACCAATGTACTGGACCATGAATGTGGGATATAGAATTTTAAGTTGATAAAATCTAGTCGAACGATAGTTTTTTAATTGTAAGCTTATTTTAGTTGCTAAATTATTCTTGTTGTGTTTCATATATAACACATTTTGTTCAACGTCCAAAGCTGGACACCAAATATTTGTATTATGAATTAAATGCAAAATGACTGATGCCTGTATTTATTCGACAAGATATACAAGTCTTTTCTTCACCAAATTTGTCAATCATAAGGTCGTTGTTGTTTTACCTTTTGATTTTGAATCCATTCTCCAACGGATAGATTCTTCTGACACCATGCTCATCGTATTTGGAGTATTTCGAATCATTCTCGAATCCTCACAATGGAGTGTAATGACATGTCCGGAAATTGATCTCGTTTTGAAAAGTTCTAACTCTGGCTGTTTCATATTTTCTTTAGGTTTACTTTGATCTTGGGGGCCCCAGTTCGCATCTGAAATACCTGTTAGTTTGGAGGAGGATATGGGAAAATGGATATAACTTTTCAGTTTATCCTCGGTTCTAGAGTCAAAGGTGATTCCTCTGGCTTTGGTCCCTTTCAGATACTTGATGGCATATTTCGCTGACGCAATGTGCTTGTCGGTGGGACAATTTTGATGCTTGGCCAGCATATTGGTTATTGTAGCTAGGCCCGGCCTGGTTCCTTTGGATATCCACAGGAGAGAGCCAACGAGGCTTCTATACTGAGCTTGTATAGCCAGTCTCTGATTTTTTGTCAGTGTTGAAAGCCTGCTCAATAAGCGTATCGGCAAATGCCTCCTGTGAGATATGCGCACCACTTAGTCTGTTTTCAGTTTGTCTCCATCGAAATTTAAGTCCTAAGAAATGGCTAACTTGTCCCATGAATTCCACATTGGTCATGGCCAATAGTTTGTTTTGGAATTCTTTTTCCACTTGTTTATCTTCAGAGAAAAATATGAAGTCATCTACATACATACCCAAGTATAATGGAAGTTTGTTTTATATCGTTTTCCAAAGGATCTTAAGCATGATTGTATTTTGACTCAACTGCTTTTAGCTCAGCGTCATTGCAATGATCGTCTAGATATAAATTCTTTGCTTGAACAGTCAAAATACATATAGTCCCCACATCACCAACACTCAGACCACATTTATTTATTAAGCATAAAGTGGCATTGAGATAGAATATTGCCTGTTTCAAACGTATGCTACAAATGTTCTTAGGATTGGCTTTGTTTATTTGTTCTCCAATTCTATCTCCCCATAGCTCAAGATATGTCTTCAAATGAAGTATCATAATATGAAAAATATTTTCAAATTTCGCCAACCAAAGCAATTGCTTTGTATTCCATTGGATTGTTCTCCAACTGTGAAGTAAGATCTTTACAAATTGAATGAAATAACTGGATAAGATCTGTACAATGAATATATTGGATCCACTGTAAGTTGACTTTACTTTTCTCAAGATCTTCTGCAAAAGGACCCAGATGATAGAGACTCTGCTATATTAGCGTGTAAACAGCTTGGTGAGTAAGCGGTAAATCAGTACGTTTCAGTGATATGCATATATTACGTAGCTACATATAAGAAAATGCTCTCATGTTCCCGAACAATAAGTAGCCCATCTTTGACAACCACTTAGGACGCCTGTCTAGCTCTGCAACTATACAATTACCTCTAAAATCAGAAATGTCATCAAGTTCAGGCTGGCGAAGTGCCCATTGTAGGACACTGCAATCTTTTGGAAGTTGCTCCGTAAAATAGAAAACACAAAGGCTGCTATCTATTTTAAAAGGATTAAATGGATAGCTGGATCCCTTGCAATCTGGTGGAAGGTTTCCACCACACCAAGCCATTTCTAGAGTGAGATTATCTGGATACCAAATTCCATCATAAGCAGAGTCAAAATAATCTATGTGAGAGGGACATATGTTCTGGGGTGTATCATCTGTCCCTATCACGAGCAAAACGTCCCCATTACTTCCATCTCAAGAATTATGGTTGCAAAGATAATGACATTTATGATGACTTTTGACATGTGTTATCCATGAAGGTCGATATCTACTAGTTTTTTTAAAGCATAAATATCACACTTGTCCACACCATCAGTTTCTCCAAAGAAAGCTGTCCAAGGTTTTGGAACAGGTTGTTGCTGAGTAGTAAAACTGATTCTTGCTAATTCTTGAAAAAGAAAAGGCATATGAGCAAAGAAAAGAAATGGAGTGATTTTGACTTGGAAGAAGGCAGTTACTATATCACAGCACTAGGAGCTTTCTCTGCAGCATTGATTTTATCTTCTTTATAACTTATCTGTCTGGAAAGAGAGTTTACTTCTTCTTCACACATATCTTTTTACGTCTTTCTTTGTAGTCCTTGCCATAAGGAGCTTTATAATAAGCTTGTAGGGCTTCTTGATGCTTTTCCTATGCTTTATCGTGTTGCTCAATCAAGACTTTTAGCTGTGATCGCAACCCTTTTACCAATTCATGCTTCCTTTTCACTTCATCCCAATGAGATTGTTTTCGTTGCTCTGTATCATTCTTTTCTTCTTCCCATACATGTAAGAGACTCTTCCTAGCATAGCACCCTGCTAATTTATATGTTGTTTCATCTCTTAATGTGAAAATCCCTCCATAAGTCCCTTCATTTTGTTTCAAGTACAAAGCGACACTCTTTATCATAGCTGCAATTGCATGTCCATCAGAGAGAGAGAAAGATGCTTTACATCTCAACCCAACTCCAAAACCTTGCATTATTTGTTGGTAACTGTGGCGCGCGCTCCGAAATGAAATACAATATGTGACCCATATCACTAAAAGCTCTCGACTGCTCTGTTCAACCTTCATTATATGGTGAAATTCATTTGAACTCCTAAATTTGTGCATTGAGGATCTATAAATATCAAGAACCTTCAGGATAAATTGAAGCTCTTTTTCACTTGAAGTAGGTGATTCCAAAGTTTTTGCTCTTACCCATAAAGTCTCCTCTACAACACACAGCTTTATACAGAAATTAACATATCAGAGGTATCTGATATTTGGTAACTTTTCAACCATGAGAGTAAATCTTTGAAGCTTGCTGGTATTGATTTCATAATTGGGAACCAATTAAGATTGGTATTTATAAGTTTCAAATAGTCTGAAGACAATATTTCCTTATGATCTGGCAAGAGGACTGCCTTTAATTTTATTTGGTGATCTTTACTATTTAGCTTCATGCTTTCCGGAAACATGTGTGGCAAAACATGTGCTAATGAAACTGTTTTTTAGCTTTTGTAATGTATTCATCTAGATTTTTTTGGTGTGATTTTATGGTATCAAGAATAATTGGCACATCATGACCATCGTGGATAATTTGATTGCTCTTAAGACGATCGATTTCATAACTCCAAAAGCAAAAGGAGTAGGCGCCTTTCTTCCAGATATATATTCTGATGTTCCAGTAGACAAGGAGGAGAGGTCTTTGAAGTTGTTGTGATCTATGTATGTATCAAGCACAAACATATCAAAAGATATGAATATCATATAGCTATATTGTATTAGTTGGGCCAATTCTTTCATCATGATAACTTAAGACTTCATTGAAAGCCCAAAGGAATAACGAGCGTGCTAGAGGTTAGCTTGTATCTCTGGGATAACCACCTGTATGAAGCCCCGCATCTGTGAAACCCCCTTTTGGAATAGTCTCTATGAATTTGGATTTATCTGCAGAGTTTATAAATTGAAGAGTTTGGATTAAAAGGGCTTGGATAAAATCTGGAGTCCGTTGATGACCCTGCTTTTCTCCAGCAGCACTTCAATGATCACCGCGACGCCTAGACGCTTCTCAAAAAAAGAAGCAAATGTTTCGTAAAAAATGCCAATTTGTTCTGCTGAAATGGTCAAAAGAAGGAATAAATTAATTGCTGATAAATGTTGAAAACATTTATGAAAAACTCTAGAAAGACACGCGGCGTTGTTTTTCACGTACGTACGATATACTTACTTTGTAGTATTACACTATGTATTTTCAAGATCTCTGATCATCGGCAAGATCGCATGTTCATATTAAGATTTTGTAAGAGGAACCGTTCAGCAAAAGTCCATTACTTGAATACGTAGAGAATGCAAAGGTATATACGGTACTTCCTTACGTGAAGAGTAGTGAAGCAAGATAAAAAACTAAAAAATTGTTTTTTATTTCAAATCCAAAAACCGATGCTCGTTCACTTCGTACGAGAATCGTACGGTGTCGTAGTGCAAGATCAGATTATACAGTCTAATGTATTTCGGAAAGTAACGGACCTTGAATACAGCATTGAGAAATTTGTCTTTGCCTATACTCTTAATCTTGATCATCGGCCGAGACTATTTTTCAGATTCCTCAGTCGTTTTAGTATATTTGCTGAAATCACTTGAAAATGACAAGAATTGCAGAGGTAGAAAACAGGGGAGCAGTCGTGGCCTGGAGCCCTATTCCAGGCCAAGCTGACATCATTGCGATCGGTGCAAAAGTGAGTCTGACACGGAGTTATTCATTTTCACCATTTCGAACTATAGCTATGCTGGCGCTTATAGTTTTCAAACATTAAGTTTGATCACCTGATTTTTATGCTATGACTTCATTTCAATTATTAATCGTCTTTCTTCTTTGAATATTTAGGATTCAGGCGGCATCGGATTTGACGACTATGGTGGGGAACTTGAACTTTGTGACTTGAAAATTACCTCTAGCGATAAATCTCCTACCCCAGAAATTTGTGGCAAAGTTCAAACTTCCGCTAGATTTGCAAGCATCGGATGGACTCCTATGAACCCTGAATTACAACAGCAATTTAGTATGGGTCTTCTGGCGGGAGGAATGGTAGATGGATCAGTGCATGTTTGGGATCCCGCTTTAATCAAGAGGTATGATTATGGAGATTGTTGAAATTTTATTTTCGATGCTGAAATTGATGCAATTTTTTCACTTCTTTGTCAAATACATATTGAATCTATCGTGTTTTATCGTAGTAGCCAAGACGCCGATCCTGTTGTAACAACCATTTCCCAACATGTAAAGGGTGCTGTTTCAGCTCTTGCTTTCAATCCCCACCCTAGCTGCGCTTTTGAGCTTGCCACCGGAGGCAGTAATGGAGAAGTTATCATTACATCTCTAGAAAACCCCAATCAACCAGAAAGCTTTTGCCTGAATCCTAATCAAGTAGGAGCAGAAATTACACAAATTGCCTGGAATACACAAGTTCCACATATTGTCGCTGCCTCATCTGCTAATGGTTCTGTAATTGTTTACGATAAAAACAAAGGAAAGAATGGTGCGAGATAAGATGCGAAACAAACGGAATGGCTGTTACTGATATTGCATGGAACCCCACAGAGGGATTGCACATTATTACTGCTTCTGGCAACGATAGAAATCCAGTTCTAAAACTTTGGGATTTGAGAAGTTCAACAAGCATTCCTCTTGCTACACTTCAAGGGCATAATCAAGGAATTTTAAGCATTGGATGGTGTCCCCATGATGAGGGTCTTATGCTTTCGTGAGTTTATTAGTATTGGAAAATATCAACTTTTTCATTTTAGTTATTGAATTCACACTTTTTCGTTGTTTCTATAACAGTTGTGGAAAGGATAATCGAACTCTTCTATGGGATTTGTATACTTTGCAGGCCATATATGAGTTACCAGCTGGTGGAGCCGAGGCAGTAGAGAAAGCAAGTCCAGAAAGTATGTACGGAGGAAGCCTGAGCACATCACAGCAAAAACGATATGATGTTCAGTGGAACCCCGTAATGAGAGGTGTCGTGTCAACTTGTTCATTTGATCGAAAAGTTCAAGTTCATTCTGTGCTTGGTGCAGCTACAGTAAGTTTGACCTTTCTGGTCAGAGTTTTTTTTTGCGATTGTAACTTTATCTAACAAAAGGAAAAATAATCTTTCTTAGAAATCTGGAAGAACTCCAAAATGGATGAAGCGTCCTTGTGGAGTTTCATGTGGATTCGCTGGTTCTATTTTATCTTTTAGGGAAAATCATAAGGTATTTTTGTTTCACTGTTTTAATTGTTTCCTGTTTTGCGAATCCTTCTCAACTTAAATCACATGAATGTAAATTTCTTAGATTGCACAAATTGATGAATTTGTGGAAGAGCCAGAGTTAAAACAAGCTTCTGAATATTTTGAACATTCCATTGCATCTGGAGACTTTTCTGGTTTTTGTGATATGAAGTCGAAAGAATACGCTGATGCTGGAGATAATTATGAATCGACCATGTGGAGCTTCATGAGAATAATCTTTGGTAAGTTTTCTAGATGTTGGATTAAGAATAAGCCAACTTTCTTGCATTTTGAATTTATACTGAACAACCAAACCAAATTCTAGGTGCCAATGCCCGAGAGCAAATTTTAGACTTTTTGGGTTTTGAATCAGAAAAGATCAGTGAAATGGCAATGGAGTTTAAAGATACAAGTGCATCAAGTGAAAATTCTACGCCTGCCATGGTAAGAGTAAAGAAGGAAAATTTGTCTATTGTGTTTATTTTTGTGCATACATTTTTCAGTTAGTGTACTAAATTCATGACCTTGCACTTGTAGTCCGATAATGCAGTTGATACTGTTAAAAATGCTTTGGTTGTAGGCAATTTTGAAGCAGCTGTGGAATGCTGCTTTCAAAGTGGTAATTTGGCAGATGCACTACTTTTATCATCATGCGGAGGCGCTGATCTTTGGGCAAAAACGCAGGCGAGATATTTCGAAGTTGAATCCCAAAAACGTTCATTTCTTCCTATCGTTAGTGCTGTTATTCATAATGAGGTACGTTATTTGAACTCCCATTTTTCATGCATTACCTATCTAATACTAAATATGAATTTGTGTGTCAGTTGGGAGATTTGGTAGAAAATTCTGACCCAATGAAATGGCAAGAAACCCTAGCTATTCTCTCTACTTATGGGAAATCAGAGGAATTCCCTTCACTCTGTCTTGCTCTTGGTGACCGACTAAATGATGTGGGAGACGAAGAAAGTGCATCCCTTTGCTATATGTGTGCACTTAGCCTTGAGAAGGTTTCAAAGTACTGGATGAAGCAGTTGAATCAGGCTAACGTGGTAAGATGTTTCTCATTTATTTTATTATTGCTAGTAAGAATTACAGCTCAATCTAACGATTAACTTCACTTATTGAAGGCTTCGGGATCCACCGATTTGCTTGCCCTTCAAGTTTTCATTGAAAAAGTTACTATCTTTCTTCATGCAACAGATCCCAACTCTACTTTGAGTGAAGACGTAGCAGGAATCTTCACTGAATATTCTGATCTACTTTCGGCTCAAGGCGCACTGATAAGCGCTGCAAAATATTGCAAGTAAGTTTATTTTGTTACATGTCTCATTTTATTTCTACTCGACTTAAATTAATTCTGAATTTCATTTTAAAGGTCCGAGTCACAAGCATGTAACGAATTACGTGATCGGTTATACAGGAGTAAAGATACTCACACTGTTAGTCAGATATTCGGTACCCCACCAGCATTTCCATTCAACCAAACAAGTATTGGCAAAGCTGTTGTCACGAGCAAGAAAATTCAATCCACATCTAATGGAACTCAACAAAACAATCAAAATTACAATCATCAACAAGCAGCATCGTACCAGCAAACAAACAATTATCAAGCGCCACAAGAACCAGAGGTAAATCGTTCTGAAACCAAATTTAATTTTTATATTATGTCCAATTTTCTCATCTCATTTGGTTGATTAAATCTATAATAATAGCTACCATCAGGTTGGATCGCACTTCAAGACCCTGGAAGTGGAAACACATACTATGCTAACCAAACAACTGGCGAGACAAGCTGGGAAAAACCGCAAGCTGCTCCACAACAGCCAGTCATGCAACAGCAAACAGCAAACTATCAAAATCAACAAAATTCTTACGAGCAGACTCAGCAAGGGTACGAGCAACCTCAACAAACCCATCCGTCTACAACTCCAAAGAAACTTGCTACCAAGTATGGTGACGGTTTTGTAACTTCACACTCTCACCCGGAGCTTGGAGAACAATATGGAAACACAACTACAAGGTAAGAACTAATTTTGTAAATTATTCATGATTATCTCAGTTTGATTCAGAAAGGCTCAATATTGTGTCCTTGTAACTTAGTAATCCATATTCTGGAGCAAACCGACCAGGAACTGCAGCAGTAACACCATCTTCTTTAAAATCTACGGAACAAGAGGCTTTTGATTCAAATGAACCCCCAGCGATCAGTGAAGAAGTGAAACATATTTCAGACGGATTGTTAGCCACTTGTACCCTCCTTTCTTCGTGCATTCAGAGTCCTAACGAATACAAACAGTATGAAGAAATACAAAAAGGTGTTGGCATTTTCTCATATCGAATTGCCCGAAATGAAATTGATAGTGAAGTTTTGGGTAAAATTGACACTTTTGTTCAGGCAATTCAGCATAAGGATTATGTTAGGGCTACATCAATTCAAAAGGGTTTAGTGAACAGTAACTGGCGTGATCACAAAGATTGGTTGAAGGGTTTGAAATGCCTATGTCAACTTGCATCTAAAAAATTGCATTGATGTGTTTATTGCATTCTTGAAAATTCTAAGACAGTTTACAATGATCACATGACCTCATTTAATATTAGTAATAGCCAGAATATGCAACCTAAAATCGTGAAGTTAGATATTTTGAACAAAAGTAGAGCTGCTCACAATTGTGCTACCATATGTTTTCAACTATGGTTGGAATACAAAATATGTTAGTGCATTGAAGTAAATAATATGTTTCTCCAGAAGGCATCAGCAGATATTGTTACTGTTGAATCTTAACCCTAATTGTAATATTCATCCTTTTTCGTAAATGGTCATTTTTTATTTTTTCTTGGTTTGTGTGGATAAAATACGATGGTCAGAGTCAAGTGCTTACGTATACCACAAATACCAAACTCTACTGCAACATATTTCACATTCCCTCCAATCAAGAGTTGCAAAGTCATTGGTCACAATACATTCCAAAATACTCATTGATATCGCATGAGTAGTTCAGGATTTTACATTGATGCTAATGGGGGTCACGCTCTGAAAAATTTCCAATACAATGGAGCTGATAATTCACTCATCTATGCCTACATACTCAAACCTCTTGCTAAGTTTCTAGTCAACACATGTGTTCCAACCAACATCGCTCCGAATAGCATCACTTTGTTTGGGCTTGCTTGGATGATGACAAGTTATATTATTATGAGTTATTACTGTCCTAACTTAGATGACGGACTTCAAAACTCTGCCAATATCCCACAATGGATTTTTTTCTTCAATGGAATAGCAATGCTGGTTTACCAGACCTTAGATAATATGGATGGGGTGCAGGCAAGAGCAACTGGGAGCTCTAGCCCACTGGGCCTTCTATTTGATCATGGTTGTGACGCATTTAATGTTGTGTTGGGATCGACGAATTGGATGTGTGCAATAGGTATTGGGTCTGGCACGAATGATCTTTGGGCTATGGCGGTCATGGTGTTCTTCCCAATGACACTATTTTATATATCTACATGGGAGGAATATCATACAGGGAAATTAGTTTTGCCCATTATTAATGGTCCAACTGAGGGGTTGCTTCTTGGAGCTTGTCAAATGTTTATCAGTGCAGCATATGGTGTTTCGTATTGGCACGAAACTTCTATTTACGAACATATTTCACCAAAATTACTGCCACTTCTTCCTTCCTTCCTAGTAAATTCTATCCCTGAATCTGGATTGAGAAATTTGGATATCCTCTTATCTATAACTGTCATTTTAGGCATCCAAGAAGGACTATTGAAAGTTATATCGGTTTCTTATAAACATGGTATCCACTCTATTGCTTCCCTCTTCCCAATGATAAAACTTGTTTGTGTAACATTGGTTGTAGGAATGAATCTTCCTCACCTTATTATACGCAATCCCCGAATTTTCTTAAATTTAAGCTCCGCCTTATTTGTGGAGATGGCGACTGGACTTATGTTGAACCATATGACTCATTCCACCTTTCAATCACTTCGATGGTCATTACTGCCTTTCTTTTTCTTGGTTTCTTTTAGCACGTCAATGACAGAAATACAACAAGATTTATTCTTGTATTCGTATGCTTTTGGGATGTTTGTATATCTCTCTTTCAAAATAAATGTCATTGTGCATGAAATTTGTGCAACTCTCCGAATTTGGTGTTTTGACATTGTGAGTCCATATAACAACTCAGGCGTTGTAGCAAATGGTACAAAGAAGAATTTGTGATGGGCGAATTTTATGAATTATGAAAGTCATTTGTATACTCATAATGAACAATAACATAAGATTTGACCTTTTCATTCTTTACATTCATTATTTTACACATACTTTCTTTGCAACTATTTTATGTATGTAGTTAGAGTCTATGTCCCCCATTGCTACTCTCACGGAACAAAGCTCGTTTCCTTTAAAATGTACATGTAACAGAAAGTATGGACAAACTATAATCATACTTTTATAAATCCTTGAGCATGCCATAAAAGAAGTCTTACATTAAAATTTTCACTTCATATTATTTCCATATCTAGGCAGTCTTAGTTAATCTTTTCTTGGAAACGAAGGTTGCATTCGCTGTAAAGTTTGCTCGTTTTGGCATCAAAGGCAGCAACAGTCTCTTCTGACATGACATCAACCCATCCACCAGCTTTTCCTGAACGAAAATGTCCCTTTTTCTTATCTCCACGGTCCTTCGATTCCTTCTTCATAGAGGTGAAAGTACAGCGATCAGTGACCTTTGTGATTTCCTCATCCGATCGATCAAGATTCAAAAATTTGGCAATTCGGGTGATTTCTTTGTTAAGGTCCTTCTTCATGTCTTCAAAATGAACCCACAAAATTGTATCTTGGAATTTTTCTTGTGTGTTGGACCAATCACGATGCCAATCCCAGAAAGAACTGTGTTCTACCTTTCCTTCCAAGAATAAGGGGGCAAATTCTTCCCAATCTCCAGAGAAACCAAACGGAGGAATATTTTTGGTGTGGTGAAGCATAGAAATACCGGCATCTTTAGGGTTACGTGAAACAATGACCAATTTAGCACCAACTTCAGCGGCACGTTCTATTCCACCCTTCCATGGAACATGCTCTACAGGGGAGTGGGTCTTCCATGCACGCAAATTACTAGTTTCAGGTCCTGGAGCTGGCAACTTCAACATATCATCCACACTCAAGGGAGGAGAAGAACTTTTTTCTCCATTGGCTGCGGAAGATGCAGACATTTCAATCCAAGCAGCATCTCCCATGGGGTTTACTTGAGCCTCACTTCCACGCATCAATAATAACACAATTTGTTGCATCCAAGCAGTTCCGCATTTGGGGTAAGTAGTCACAATGACATCATGAGAAGTAAGTTCGAAATTTTTTCGTAGATCAGCACAGGCACCAAGATCAAAATCAAACGGAAGTAGCAATCCACTAGGTTCTACAATAGCTCTGTATCCCCAACGAGGATCCATGACCACCATTCCATTTGCACGTTCCTGTTCAGTGAGACCATCCTCAGCTTCGGTGGGACCGGGAATTACTCTTGCCTCATCGCATACAGTAGCTGTCATCTTTGGAATCAATAAAAATGCACTTAAAAAGCGTAAAATTGTGAACATGCAACTTTATCAAAAATAAATGTGCTTCGCTTGCACTTGAGGGATGTGTAACAATAATTACCATAAGCTATGTACATAGATGCTATGAACGTGAAATATTCATTTGAAGATAAATTTTCAAGGTATGAATAAAGTACGTAGAGAACACGTAATTGAAATTCATTTCTCAGAATATATCCATCCTGTGTTTTCATTTCCTTCTCCTGCAAATTATATATTGTATTGCTACATACGTCAAATAAGAATGCTTTTTCTCCTGAATTTTTTCTTATGAAACATGAGATCCATCTGAGGTATCGAAAAGTAACCATCCAAACGGGCGTATTCTCTAGTTTGCATGCTTCGATAAAGATGACGTTTGCTGATCGAATTCATTTTCAATCGAACGTTAAATGTAGTTTTTAGTTTCCTAATGAAATTCTTGAAGTTGGAGCTGATCATACGATGGAATAATCAATATGTATGTCAGTCTATTTTCTCTTACGACTATATGAATGTGTATCCGAGAATTCCTTATGCCTTTTTCCATTTCGACTATCTAAACGAAAATTCGACAAATCCTATATAATAGAATATACTTAAGGATCGAACTTATGAAACATTCTTGGATGGCGATCGTAAGGATTCTATTAAATCATATTCTATTTACGTGTGACTGCAAGTTCCAAGCTTACCGAAAAACCTACATGCATGTCGCTATATTCCAACATTGAATTCTTCACTTCGTAATATGTACTTCCTCTCCTACATACGCAATAGTACATGGCAATTTGGGATAAGCCCAAGGTGCTTTTCTTCACTCTCTGTGGAAGCCGTATGTCTTAGTATTGAACAATTTTATTTGGAAGTGCAAATAAGCCGATTAACCTACCTAATGATGCAACGTACATGAAGTTCTATAAACAAAATAATACCATACCAGTTTCTACCTCCATGAACGTGTTCCCAATTCGATGAAGAAAACGAAACTGGACGTAGCCTTCGTTGAAAGATAGTGCTGTAATGGTTTGATTCTCTCCGCCGTCTCTTTGCTGTTTGACTGAATTATCTATATTACTATACCACAGCTACAGGAACGGTATCTGAAATATATGGAACGGTGTGTTCGTTTTGAGAAAATGTGAAGAAAAAAATCCATCATAATTACTTGTAATTTTTGACGGTGAAGAGACTGCTGATATAACTATATCGTCACAAAGAAAACGAAACATGTGCAATCCAAATACGACAGGGAAACTTGAGAGCAAGGTCGAAGCCCTTGTCAATGCTCCCGCGAAATCACCTCGCCATGCAATTAAATTGGCGATGGAGATTAATGCTCTAGTGGGACATGAAAATTATGGATGCTTGTCTTTCTCACATGGATTTGCACCATGCCTTACACCACCACCTAGATTGCCAGGTGAATATAAGGCTTGGGATGACCTTGCTCATATGTTACCCACGTTGTGGTCTACTGGACAATTGCAACGTTATATTGATGAAGATTTTCCCATGTTGGATGCGACAAATTTACCTAAGGAGCATGCTCTTCGAGCTGCACATATTCTAGGAATTACTATCCATGCTTATTGGCATGTGGGTGGTTTAAGAGCACCTGATGGAGGAGAAGAATTGGTACCTAAAAATTTAGAACGTCCCTGGTATTATATTGTTTGTAATCTACTTTATCGTGAACATCCATTTATGGGTTTTTACGAGATGCTCATGGCAGCCTTCAACTATCCTGACTTACAATCACCAACATTCCCCAAGCCAGGACCAGAGCATTCCATATCATGGGTAGATGAACGGAAAAAGAATTTCGGAATGTATGAATATAACCCCGATGAAGTTTTTGTCGAGACTCTTGACAATGTTGTGAGCCTTTCAGGAGTTATGACTGAGAAAGCGTTCTTTTGTGTAAGTTTCGTTTGTCTTCGATTATCTTTGAAAACAAAAGCATTCATCTAATCACTTGAATTTGCGTTTCTTTTCCTTCGGAAAGTCTTTCGCAGAAATGAATTGCCGTGGACATAGTATCGTCAACTACATATTGGATGCACAAGAGGCGACAGAAGAATTACAAAGCATGGGTTTCCTCGATAGTGATATGTCATTTGTGGGGAGCGAACCTCATACTCGTCTTAAGAAAGCACTTATTGGTATGAGAGTTGAGTTGGATAAATTTACTGACAGTTTTAACAAGGTTCATAGTATGCGAGCATCCAAAACATATGTTGATCCAACAGTATGGGCTGAAGCTATTGCACCTGTCGATAAACCATTCCCCGGTGTGAAAGTTGGTCCATCAGGAGCAGGTATGCCATTAACAATTTGTCTGGATGCCTTTTTCCAACGCTCGGAACATGGAAACTTTATTGGAAAGGAAGTGTTGAAACAACTTTCCTTATATCCATCCAATTGGAATCGGTTCATTCATGCGGTTAGAAATGCAAATGCCGTTGGACCTGTGATCTCAGCTGGTAATGACATGGAGTTGAAGGGGCTAATGTACGGTGCACTTCGTTCATACGCTGGAGAAAGTGGTTTCTTGGGTGTGCACAGGCTTAAAATGTATGGATACGTAAGTTCACTAGCATTGACCGATATATTTCATTTGTTTTGTAAACGTGCATTCTAACCAATTTCTTTTCTTCAAAATTAAGATGGAGTTTACAAAGAAGTTAGCCAGAGGAAAATCAACAGGATATTCTGGACTTCTCAAGCAGCGTATTTGGACAATGATTGCCAAATTCATGCATGACTCTATGATAGAAAGGATGGCGATTCCTCTTGATGCACGCAGTAGTGTATGCCAATTAGCTGAATTCTTACCAACAACCGTTGATGAAAAGTCAGAAAAGGAAGTAACTCATCATGTTAAATTTAAAGTATCTGGGACAGGAATCGAAACAGCACCAGGAGATAGGATTGGTGTGCTTTATGAATCTGATGAAAAGATTGTCAAAGATACGATACTGACACTTGCAAATTATGATAAATCTTCAGCAGATAAACTCAGGAATTTAAAAGTTAGTCTTAGCAGCACATGGAGGGAAGCTCTTCGCGCAAGGCCAGAGTATCATGATTCACTTGGTTTGAAATACGAAAACCCTGAAAAAGAAATTGTGCCATACGAAATTCCCTTGTCGGATTTCCTTCGATATGCTAAATTAAGACCTGTCACTCGTGACATGGTTCGTGTTGTTTACGCAGCTACCTTATGTCCTATGTTATTGAAATTTATTGAAACTCATCGAGAATCTATGATGCAAGGACCAGATCTCCTTCATTTGTACTGCCGTTCACATCCCAACGCAACAAAGATTCTTTTACACTGCAACGGCGAAGAGGAAATGCTTGCATCGAAAATGTTTGAAGAGAATTGCGAGAGGATGTTTAAATACGCTGATCTTTGTAATGATGGTTTCGTCTCAAGGAAATCAATGGTTCGAATTGGCAAAGCGGCCGGCTCTAACGATACTGCGCAAGATGAAATTATGGATCTTTTTGATAAGTACGATACAGAAAATACATCAAAGCTTGATTTTCCCAAGTTCAAAGAGCTTGTCATGGATATTGTGAAGCAAAAGGGTGGAGTTGGAGCTTCTTTGCAAGATTTGTTCCAAATTCCCTCTTTGTGTGATATTCTTCCCCCAATTAGTTTCAGAGTTTACAGTATTGCAAGTTCTGATAACAAAGAAGCTGGCGAAGTTCATCTTTGTGTGGAAAAAGTGCGTTATTCGCAGACAAACCCAACTGCGCTAATTAGTCCAGCCTTTTGTGACATTGAACCCATGGAAGATAGGTATGGAGCTTCATCAAACTTTCTCAAAGAAAGAACAACAAAGGAAGGCTTCAGCAAGAAGGTTGTTCTACAGCATCAAAGGCAACCAATATTTCAGCTTCCTGCTCCTTCCAAAGATGTTCCTATAATTATGATTGCCGCTGGAAGTGGTTTAGCGCCCTTCAGAGCTTTCTGGCAAGAGCTTGGTATTCGTCACAGCGCTGTTATTGCTGCAGGAGGTAAAGCACCATCTAAGGCATTATTTATCCTTCAAGCTGCAACCAGAGATTCCCTTCCCTTCAAAGAAGAAATAGCATCTTTAGTGGGTGACGGAGTTATGGATTTTCAAGTCTGGTTAAGTAGGGAGGACTATTCAGCAGACTTTTCAAGTGGAAAGGTTAATTGGGTTCCTAGGAAACGTGGATATGTTCATAAGAATATACTCGAACAAGGAGAGCTGCGTGATATTCTTGGCAAACACCTCGGTGAAACTAGCAAATCGATATTGTACATGTGCAGTGGCGCAGGATTTGCAGCTAATATCATGAATAGTATCAGTGATATTATTGGTGAGCATGGAATCGAAATTATGATGTCTCAGGAACGATTAAAGTTAGAAGTAAGTTCACTACCATCTGATTTATGCATATGCTATTTCATTCCAATTTCAGACTGACTCACAATCATGTGTTTGTGTAGGTGTTTACAAGTACAAGATACAATCCTGATACTCCAGATGTTATGCTCTCTGATTTTATGTTCAAAAACCATTTTCATAAAATGCATGAAAAAGGAACAGAGATACAACTGGTTATCGAGGGTATGGTGTATGATATGACAGACTTCGCGACAAGACACCCTGGTGGCCAAGAATTAGTATATATGTATTGTGGAATGGATTCTACTGAACCATGGAAAAATGTTGGTCATGACACTGCATCCGAAGTCCAATCATTGCTTGAAATGTATGAGATTGGTCGCCTTAAAACCCCTCACGATAATGTTCATCTATCATGTAGCACAGCTTCAGTTCCATTGCGGGCATTACAAATAACTGATGTCGAGGAACCCAAAACTGCAGTTTCGGAAGTGAAACAAGAAAGCCTTCGTCGCTATTTTGCAGATGCCTGGGATCCTCTCCAATTTTTGTTGATGGAATCTCAAAATATTGTTCTACTAGCCTACATGCAGTTCTGGGATGGTCGTTCTAAACTAACTAGCGCTGAACCCGATAGTAACTGTACTCATGAAGTAACTTGGGACGGTATTACTGAGATCAAACGCCAAAATTCTATGGTTCAAGGACAAATGCATACAGCCACACATCGTAAAGTTTGGAATGAACTTCTCCCCACCGTTTTCGGAGAAGAATTCGGAGTCGGACTTTCGGCACTCGATCCTTCTAGCGTTGCAACAGAAATGGCAAAATTCCGTGTTTCTAAAGCTCACACAAGTGCCTTAGTTTTTGTAGAGCTGTTGGAAGGAATGACTGTGGACTACGTGAATTCTGATGAAGGAAAGAAGAACGGTCGTGTACCACCTGACATGCATGCCCTATTTGATTATGTGCGTAAAGTAGATGAGGACTTATTCATGGAACTCAAGATATGTGTATCAAGAATAATCAAATGTCTTGAGAATTACGGAACGGTATACCCCGAAGAGGAGGATTCGGAGGATGAGGTAAAACATTTACTGAATGAGGTTGAATCTGGCATCAGAGGAATGTTTGAAGCACTAAAGACATATTGCGATGAAGTCACTATATTGACAAAGAAATATTTTAGTGAAGAAAAAGCCGAAGAAGCACTTCAGCGCTTACGTCTTCTTGATGATGAAGGAGGATTATGCAGATTATTTAAATTGCCATCTAAACCTTCAGCTTAAATTGTAATGATAAAATATGGGAACTTAGTATTAAACTAAGTTATTTCCCTCCAAATTCTAGAATAAAAATGCGATCCTATTAAGTTAAACAAAATTTCAAAAGCTATTTTGCCCTCTCACAGCCATATCCTGTTTCCAACTTGTGATAGCATTTGATAACATATACAATCTTACAGAACACAAGAAAAGTCTATTCTTCTTGGTCAAATCGATCTTTATAGTCATCAATGAAGAAATAAAAATTGGTTTATAAAAAAATCAATATAATAGATGGTCACATTCCTTAAAATTGAAAAACTAACCAAAAAAGAATTTGTGACGAGGTTTGAGTGTGTATATTATTCGAAAGAGGGTTAACATCATGCGTTCAATACAATCATATCATTTTATTCCATCTCACCCCTATTTAACCATGTTCGATTTGTTATTTATACCTTTGAACACGTATGAGTAGGCGTAGATTTAGGTATGATAAAAGAAAGAATTCTTTATTTCCTCTTGATATGAATATAGAGGGAGATCAGTAGCAGTGTTTTAACTATTTAAGGTAACATAACATCCATCATATTCTTTATACATGAATGTGAGTTACTTATCGGCAAATTTATAGATTACGTCTACGTAGAAGAACAAAAGGGGCATATCCATTAAGTCGTACGTGAATCCATACTATGCAAACATTCGGTAAATTTGAAGAAAAAAATGAGAAATAAAAGAAAGTCCAAATCTGTCTTATATTTTGTGCACTGAAGCCAAAAGCTCGAAGCTTAGCTTCAAGGTCTATCTTTGATAATTTCAGCAAATTCAACACCTTCATTCTGTTTCTAATCTATCAAAAATATGGTTTCCACAACAGATGTTTTGCAGCATGTTTTGAAAGACTTGTTCTTGATGGAAGATGAAGACATCAAATTACTCAACATGAAACGAGTCCGCTCTGTCGCTAATCTGAGACGGCTTAAACTTTCTCATTTGGACAAGTTTTTAGAAGATAAAACAATCTTTGAAGGCGATTATTTAGAAATGCGTCTTTTTCTAATGTATTTAAAGGTTCATCAACCCACCAACGAGGATATTATGAACATGTCACATGATGTTTGGGCAGAACTGGATCAAGATGATGTCGAGGAGAAGTACTTTGCGTTTGGAAATGTATTCGATAGAGGAGATTCCATTGCTTCATACTCTCCACCTCCCAAGTTTGTGTTGAAGAAAAAATTCGAAGTACCTGTGCTAGACGAAGATGATGACCTAACAAAGGTGATTGATATAGACATTAATGAAGTTGTGAAATCTTTATGGAGCGATCGTTCGAATTGCCCCATCGTTCCACAATGTGACGCCAAAGATGTAATGGATGCTTTTGGAAAAAATTTGGATTTTCCCAAAGAAGGAGATGCCATCGATTCTGTCGTGGATAATACCATGGAGTTGATATCTAAATTTGCACGTCGTATTCAAAACCCAGGACATTTTGGTTTCATTGCAGCCTCCGGAGTCCCCACTGATCCCCTCAGTTTTGCCATGACAGCATCCGTAAACCAGAATGTTCCTGCCTACACTGGCTCTCCTATTATGGCGACTATGGAACAAACTGTGATATCTTGGCTTTGTGAATTGGTAGGATTTGATAAGAGAGGTGATGGATGTTTGCTAAGTGGTGGATCTACATCCAATTTAACTGCGGTATGTTTTCAATCTTTCTCCATTATTATAATTATACCATTGTCTGGTAAATGATACTTACAAAGTCATCCCATCGTTCCTATATTATAGGTTGCAACATCTTTGGCTCATCGTTTTGGCCCTCAATATAGAGAAAAAGGTTTAGTGAATATGCTAAAACCAGGTGAAAAACCAATAGTTATCTGTTCTGCAGCTACCCATTTTTGTATTCAACGTGCAGCAGGAATGTTAGGTGTAGGAGTCAATAATGTGATTCCAATTCAGGGCGATGACAAATTTAGTATGCGTCTTGATATTCTAAAAGAAGTCCTTGATGCTAACCCCTGTGTCGTTTGTGTTGTTGCGAATGCTGGTAGTACCACCACTGGCGCCATTGATCCGATTGATGAAATTGCCGATCTTTGCGAAAGTCGTAATATTTGGCTACATGTAGATGCTGCCTATGGTGGAAGCGCATTGATGAGTCCAGAGCTTGCACCCCTCTTCAAAGGAATCGAACGTGCTGATTCAGTAACAATGGACTTGCATAAATGGTTTTTCATGTCCTATGATTGCAGTGCAATTGTATACAAAGACCCCAAATATGTCAACTCACTTTTCAATGAACAATCGAACGTAGTAAAAGAGCTTTCTATCGATACCTTTGCTTCGGCCCATTGTTTCTTCAACTTAGGCCCTGAACTTTCTCGTCGTGCAAGGTGTCTTCCAGTATACATCGCATTCCGTCATTATGGTGTCGATCGCATGGGCAAAAACGTTTTGTACCAAGTTAACTGTGCAAAATATTTAGCTGCACTTGCAGATGAAGATCCAGAGTTTGAGGTTGTTACTAGGCCCAAACTGTCCATTATTACATTCCGCATGAGACCAGTCAATCTCCGTGACGAAGAAAGCAACTCCATGGTGGATGCATTGAATGCACACATTCGGGAAAGACTTGAGACCGAAGGCAATTACTTTTTATCTGGAACAAAGGTGGAAGGACGTCCTGTTTTGCGTGTATGTATTGTGAACCACAATGCTCGTGCGAAGAATATTAAAGCTCTTTTTGAGGAGGTGAAAAAGATTGGAAATGAATGGGTGGAAGAGAATATTCAATAAATGAACAATGGAAGCCAATTTGAATGATTTTCTTAATAATTCCAGATTGGATATTTTGATTTTGTATGGGAAGAACGAATAACAGTTTTATTTTCCCAAAGACAATTTTGTGATAATGTGAGCAATAAACAATTTTGATTAAAAAAAAGTTTTGTATTTGTGAAATTGTGATCAAAACAAAAATCAACAAAAAAA
>Ga0115008_10001103_pt1 | contig 21521 bp, 15 predicted proteins | sample FraStrMetagenome_FD_87164 | JGI IMG/M metagenome (GOLD analysis project Ga0115008, IMG submission 87164) | Marine eukaryotic phytoplankton communities from Arctic Ocean - Fram Strait ARC3M Metagenome | ecosystem: Environmental > Aquatic > Marine > Oceanic | place: Fram Strait | collected...
CCTGGAACCGGATTTCCCGGCCAGGACACAAAATTCGCATCTGGACACATACAAATTCGCATCTTGATAAAGTTCCCTGATAGAAGTTAGAAGTGAACGTTACTTTGAACGGACCTTCCTACGACTCGTGGAGATCCAAAGTCCAAAGACGCCAGGAGTACAGGAGTACAGGAGTACACACTACGCTTCTTGTATTCGTAGAGATTCGTAGGACTCCTGCTACGAGAGCACAACATGTACATTCAAACATGATGGCATAGATTCAGAATAGATTACAGAGTGAGACAGGGCAACATCCTCATCCTCATCCCCATCCTCATCAACAACACCATCTAAACGAATAATCCTTTCCACATCGTACACATCCACAACGAATAACATGAGGATGGACGAAGAAGTCGAAGGCTTGGTAACCGGCAACACTTTCAAGGCAGCAGGGAAACTTCGAAAGGCATCTAGCAAAAATGCACGGAGTCGAACCTGTCGTTTCATCACAATGTTGTTGACGGTGTTTGCGGGCAGTTTTGCTGGTTCGTTCATCGCTACGGGAGGACTTCCGGATGGGTTTCATTTGGAGAATATTACCAAAGATAAAAATGTCACAATGAGTTTACCGCATGTTCGAAAATCCAAACACGAACGAGCGCAGGAGAAAGGGAAAGTTTCGAAGGAGGTTCAAGTTTCGGATGAAGATGGTAATGTTTCCAAGGGTCATAAGGAAGTAGTGGAGGAGTTGCTTAAGATTCCGCAAGGGTCGGGTTCGAAGAATCTTTTGGACAGAAAGATGGATAGTTTGATTAAGAAGAGTGGACTTAATATCGATGATTTTGATCTTGCTGAACTTAAGATTGTTCGAAAACGTCCTGATTTTGTAAATCCTGAGAGTAAAGTTGGGCAGATTGTTTTGATTGGGGAGCGAAATACTGGGAGCAGGTGGATATCTCGTCTACTTGCGTCTTGTTTTCCGGATATTTATGTAAGAACAAATGCATGATTCAATATGCTGTCTCTCTAGATATCTAGAATGTTTCATTCCAAGTAAATCTCATCTTCAAATTCATGATTGGCTGAAATATAGGTTTCAACCTATTTGTCTCGTTGGAAGCACTGGTTTCAGTATGACGATGGATTGGAGCATCCACGTACTTTGGTTGTGACGGTGAGTTGTTACATTTTTAATTGACATTTTAGTTAGTAGCTTGTAGAGTCAACCTGACGCTGGTTTGCATATTATTACAGACATTGCTTAATCCATACGATTGGGTGAGTTTCATATGCGAGTTTTGGACAAAGTTCTGTCTTGTGTTGACTTAGATCTATTTTAGGTGGAAAATATGAGAGTGGTTCCACATGATCAGCCTGAGCATATGAATTTGCAATGGAAAGAGTAAGTGATGTGATAATTTAGGATTATGAAGCAAATTCATTTAGCATTACAATACTCATTGTTAGGATGACGTTCGCCTATCCTAATCAAAAGATTTTTAACCAAACCTTGGACTATGCCGCGACCTTTGAGAGATGCCTCCATTGAAGTTTCTGATGAACGTGTTTGCCAAGCAAAGCTTAGATTCAACGAAGTCGTGCCATGTAAACTTGATGAAGATGTAGAATTGAGAATGAAACGGAAGGCGGTAATTGGTTACATAAATAACGGCAAAGATACTATGCCGAAAAGAAATAGGCTAACAGATATTCACCAAACAAACACGAAAAAGGCTGGTGTTGGCACCAGAACGCCGTTCTACGAGCTGAAAATCGATGGGTCCGGTAAACCGTATGACTCAATACTGGATATGAGGGCAGACAAAATTGCTAATCATTTGTCGGTAAAAGAATTCAATTGGATTGAAGATGTCATCCCTCTTCAATACGAATCGGTAGTCGAAGAAGGGCCTATGAACTTTTTGGAGAAAGTGGAGTCCATTGTGGTAAGTCGCTATCATCGTCTTATATTCTTATATTAAGAAGTTACATTTTTATTGGTTCTAAATATATAATATTTGACAGGGTATCAAGGCTCAATGTAGTAACTTGCCTCCAGCAAAAAGCCTTGCAAATGATGACTTACCGTTGGAGATGATTCAATACATCAACGAGCATGCTAACTGGGAAGTTGAAGCTTCAATAGGATACAAGAAACGAGATGTTTAAGGTCTAGAAAATTTCCTGTAACCGACATAGTTATTGAAACTGACTCCTCGTTGAAAATGCTTCCCTGCTAAGAGCATCGTTCACCATAATTTGCATATTTTCAATCGTCTTCGACTGCACTACATAGTTTTCACAATAACTTGAAGAAAGGCATTTTCGCATACCTCGCCTTTGGTGTTTTCGAAGGTATTAACAATGCCATGCATTGAAATGTGTCACTTTGTTTTTATCAATAAAGACGGATTATCTACACGTTAGCTATTGGTTGTCATCTCGTTCTATTCCTCCAGATGAAAACATTGTGATCGACCCAAACACTGATGATAAAGCGATTACTGTAAAGCCCAATGCCCTTTGACCTAAAGATTTAAGACCTATTCCCGACCCGAAAACGACTCCAAGGCCTAATAATATACGCTTTTTGTGAAGCGGTTTTTTATTGTAAAGGGTGACCCATTCTTTTGCCTCCATATCGTCGTCAGTACAACGTTGAAACACGAATCGGCTTCCTGCGGAGCCTTTACCAATTCGAAATTTTTCATTGTAGTATGGTGTATCAAGAACAACATTTGAAACTGGACCAAGGCGAAAACTTAGGAAAATTCTTTCTTTCTCTTTGTTTTTACTTTTGTGAGAGAGCACAATTCTTGGCGGCCCAAAGATGGCTCGAACTGTATTCGCTGACAACCCACCAGGGGTCTTCCTTTCTGAGGCCACATCATCGCGTTCTTCGGTACTCATCGATACAGCATCGCCTTTTAAAATTATTGTAACTCTTAACTTTTGTAGAAAGGCGTCAAGTGATATAACGTTTACAACACCTGCAACAACTTCGTATACAGGTTGATCGAAGTCATCGTATTCCGTACAGTTATACCTTGCCGAAGCAATGGCTTCATTCACTATATCAGAAGAACTTTCATGCACCGGCAAAATATGTTGAAACTTGCGTCGAGTTTGAAAGATCTTCTGCGCTAAGCCATCGCTCCTGGTCCACTTGCCGCCTACAGGGGAAGAGTTTCTTCCCTTTCTTCGTCTACTATCGCGCGTCAAACTATTACTCGATGCCGTAACATTGTTCAAGTCGTTCATATCCGACCGCGATGCAACGTGCATAACTTCATATTGATCTACCAAAGGTTGAAATCTCTGACTAGATTCTATATCGTTTTCATTCTCATCTAGCTTTGATGCAGCATGTTCCATTTGCAATATCAACCTATTGAGTTTATCCTTGCGAGATTCTTCATCGTCATCTTCGTTGTCGTCGTCGTCATTATTCACGTTTTCTAATAAAGCATCCATATCCGTCGCTAAATCTTGAAGTGAATTCAAGTCTGTTTTATACCGAGCCAAAGGATCGGATGTTGCTCCTGATAATGATTTCTTTAGGATCGAAGGTGTGACGTAGGGTGGCGTGAAACCGCAAGTTTTATGAATATCTCCCAACGATAATAGAAGCCATGCTACTATTGCCCATTTCCACATTGTTTTATCGCTTTGTTTATGGGAAAATATGGATGAATATCAATGTATCTATTGGTACATTGCAACCCAATCCGAAGATTTGTTTTGTTGTTGATATTTTCAAATAACACAGTTGAAGTCAGGCTTTTCGTCCTGACGTCGTGAACTCCGGGTTGCGCTCACAGGTAACATGACATAATGACATATGCGTACATGCGAACTTTCAAAGGTAACCTGTTTACTAAAATATTTATAGTAACCGTTAACTTTTCGTGTTTAGGATGTACGAGGATTTGACAAAACATCAAAAATCACAACAAGGGCACAAACAATTCAAATTATCCAACACCATCCCAACGCCTTTCCTCCAAAGCCCCTACCCTCACCACAACCACCACCAACAACACCAACAGCACCAACCAAAAGAAATGGGAGATGAAAAGGAAGAGACCAGTATGACTCCGGACGAACGAATGGAATGGCTCCGAGCACGTGGCATATTCATAGAAACGTCCGAAGATCGTGAGGCAAAACGTCGTGCCGAGGAGGAAATTGCCAAAACCAATGCCAGTGCTACTCCTACCACTACTCCTACTGCAGATATAGAAGTCATAAAGTATGTATACATACCAGCAGATTCGTCCAAGTCTATGGAAGAGTTCACTTTGAACGTCTCCGTGGCAAAGACAGGAGGATGCATCGATTTGTTAGAGATGGAGCTCAAACCAAAATTTGCATCGGATGGGGATGAGCATTCCATGGATATCGAGCAGGTGAAAGAGTATGCGGGGAAGCATTTTGGGTCTTCGAATACTCCTACGATTTCGGATGCGACGTTGCGTTCGGTAGCTGCTCAGGGTAATGTAGAGGTGTTCAAGGTGGTGCCGGCATTGGAAAGTAATAAGTTTTGTCAGATTAATTTTTATTTGGATGAAGTGGGGTCGTTAAAGCAGTTGGCTTTGAATGCTCGAGCGATGAAGATGGCATCCAAGGCAGGATTTAATCCAGCTCCACAGTTTTATGGTGATATTTACGTTGGACGATTGCAGGTGAGAAACGATATCTTTATTTTTGTATGCAAAAAAAAACTAACTTGATTTGGTAATCCTTTGTTCTTCAGACCAAACCATACTTGAACAATCTATCATTTACACTTGATGTCGATGCCTCGCTGGAACGTGCACCTTGGTTGCGGAGTGCGGTGGTTGAAAATTTGCAGCATCAATCAGAAATGAATAAATTGACAGGTAGAGTAGGTGAACTTCAACCTAGCGCTGATGGCGAGGATGGTATAGATAAGCAAGAGGACGGTTTTTCATGGACACAGACTCCTGAAGAGGTTGAAATAAGAATTGAGTGTGTTCCAGAATCCACTTCTCGTGATGTTAAAGTTAAATTTTTGCCAACGAGAGTTGAGGCCAAAATTAAGGCAATGACAGTTCTTTCTATCAACTTCTTCGCACCTGTAGATCCTGATGGATGTACCTGGACATTTGAGAAAAATGGTCAGCCAACTTTAGTATTGTCGTGTGAAAAAATGGACGGAGTATCGTGGCCACAAATGAAGAAATAGAGAAATAGCTTGAACAGATGAATAGATGTGTCTCTACCAAAATAGATTCCGTTTGACACTTATCCTTACAATATTATATCTTTGTATTGCCTTCATATTCACATACAATTTAAATTTTTAATTGAAATGGTCAATATCATAGTTGTTAACCAAATCATATTCTAGCGGTAGAACTTGACTTGAAATTATCAACTATTCCTTGGTCCCAGTAAAGGTGTAGACTTAGCAGACTGGAGTTATTGATCGTTGATTAGGTATCATATGAATCTGAATGGAGGAATATTTTCTCTCACTTTATCTAAATATGCGCTGGATCGTCGAATTTTTATATTATCTTCCTTCTTTGCCGCCTTTCTTGACTTTTCTAGAAAAAATGTAGCAGTTGGTATTATGATTTTTCATTTCGTTTTACATGTCAATTCAATTCTTTTTTTGAGCTGCCAAAATTCAAAAATTCACTTGTATTGCTATTAACGTGTTTCATAAGTACTACAATCAAAATTATTGATGTTTCCTTGGCGTATTAAACGTATTCAAGATGCCATCTCCTTCACTTGCAATTGAGACAAATGACCTCAACTCCCGAGCAGGTAATTTTCTATCAAGCGAACGTTTTGACTTGGGATTGTATAGTACTCCAAAAAGTAGAAAAGGAGTCGTTGAAACATTGGTGGGAGATCGAAGTATTTCATATGATGACACTTCAAAGGCAGGAGAAAGTAATGACATTGAATCGGGAGGGGCTGTGCTGAAAGATGAAGCCAAGTTAGGGACGATTTCTGGTGTATTCTTGCCATGCTTACAAAATATTTTAGTAAGTTGACTTTATATTTCATTTTCCTCGACACAAATTTCTTACGTATTCCAATAAAACGAAGGGTGTCATTCTCTTCATTCGGCTACCTTTCATTACTGCGCAGGTGAGTAAATTTTTTCATCCCTCGTATGTCGTTACCAATACCTAAATAGTTCATGTGTCTTCAATCTAATTTTCATTAAAGGCCGGTTGTATTCTGACGAGTTTGATCGTTCTCATATGTGCCACCTCGACGCTCTTAACGGGCGTATCAATGTCAGCACTTGCTACGAATGGGAAAATACAAGCAGGAGGGCCATATTATGTAATTAGCAGGAACTTAGGCGTCGAACTTGGTGGGGCGCTTGGATTGCTTTTTTATCTCGGAACAACCATTGCTGCTTCAATGTACGTTCTAGGTGCAGTTGAAGCAATACAGAGCGGATTCAATATGAATGATTCATTTGAATATGATACGCAGGTTTATGCTTTAATATTAATGTTCGCCATAGCCTTAATTGTATCCGTGGGTGTCAAATATGTGAACATGAGCGCATCAATCTTTCTTGGAATCGTATTAGTGTCTATTATTTGTTTGACGTCAGGCGTGGTCATCTTTGCATCAGATATTGGTTTCAGTGGAGAGTTGAGGGAAGACGACCGCAAATTCTTCGACAATCTAGAGCCAAACTTTACAAAAGATCCAGACACTAACAAAACTCCCACGTTCTTTTCTCTCCTTGCATTGTTCTATCCATCAGTGACTGGAATCATGGCAGGATCAAACAGATCGAGTGTACTTGCAAATCCCTCCAAGAGCATCCCTTCAGGGACATTGGCAGCGATTCTGATAACTACCACCATATACCTCACTGTTGTTTGGCTTTTTGGCTCGATTATATCTAACGAGGCTCTCAAACATGACAAGCTAATCGTTACGGCTGTCACGGTGCCCCATTATCTAGTTGTTCAAATAGGAATAGTAATGAGCAGCCTGGGAGCTGCTCTTCAATGTATGACAGGTGCCCCAAAATTACTGACGGCGATAGCAAAAGATGGTGCTATCCCATTTCTGAAAGTTTTGACATCCACTTCGAAGGCACCTGTATGGTGTACATGGTTCATAGCTAGTATCCCGACATTAGCCGGAAATCTTGACTTCATCACTCCAATAATTACAATGTTTTTTCTACTTATGTATTCAGGCTGCAATTTATCCTGCTTCTTCCTTGCCACATTAAAGTCGCCAAATTTTCGCCCAACGTTTCGATATTTCCATTGGTCTCTTTCTCTGTTTGGCTTTATTTGGTGCATCGCGTTGGCACTTGTCATCAGTTGGTTCACTGCCCTCGCTGCCATTATACTATGTTTAATTTTGTATTCTTACATCAGATCGCAGGGGATTGTCACCGAGTGGGGTGACGTAAGACAAGGATTTCTTTATAGTTGTGCTTCGTGGTCACTCAGGGCATTGGAGAGAAATGAACGAGTTCACGCTAAAAACTGGCGTCCTCACATGTTGACCATGCTTGAAATAAACGATCAAGGAAAAATTGTTTATCCTCAATTACTCAGTTTTGCATCATACTTGAGAAAGGGGAACGGTCTCAACCTCGTTCTTGGTTTAGCAAATGGATGCTGCAGCATGAATGAAGCTTTGACCAGTAACCTTGATCTTCTCAATGAGTCCATTATTGCTGAGTCAATGCAACACGGTATGAACAGTTACGTCCAAAGTATTTCTTGTAGGAAAGATATGAGTGATTCTTTATGGGCAGCGATACGTACGACTGGATTGGGAAAACTGGTCGCAAACGCAGTTTTGCTCCCTCTGCCTTTGGAACCAAATGATATCGAAGAACGTAACCTTTTCGAAACTTTGACAGCTATTACAAATATGCGTAAAGCCATTATGTTATTGAAAAGTTGTGAACACATTTCCTACAAGCAATCGCTTATTTCTGAAAGTAGGGAGACAATTGATGTTTGGTGGCTAGTTTACGACGGTGGGCTATTGCTTCTTATTCCGTTTTTAATTAGCAAAAGTAAATTACACAAAGGGAGGGTATCCCTTAGAGTATTCGCTGTCATTAGTAACCAATTCAAGAATAAAGCTTTTCTTGAACAAGCAATACGCGAGCACTTGCAATGCGCGCGTATACTTGCAACGGTCACAATTGTTGACATTAATTCCGGACAATTAGAAGTAGCGTTGCGGAACACACCGACTAATAAAAGAGCACCCGAAACACCAACAACTCCCAAGATGAAAACAACAAAGCTTCTTCTAAGCCCTAAACATACGGAAGTGGCCTCAATGATGCGAGATAAGACTGTTCAAGAGGTTTTCTTCGACAAGGTTACGCCTTCAATGGAAAGCGATATTCGAAAGGAAAGAGATATTGAGCCAACTTTAAACGCTGCTTCATTGATGAATCAAGAAATGAGAAAACACAGCAGCGATGCGAAGCTTGTTGTTCTCAATTTGCCGCTCACAAGCGCCTTTCCATCATCAAAGAGTTATATTACTTATCTCCATCAACTAAGTGAAGGATTTAACAATCTGTTATTCGTTAGAGGTTCTGGAGATGAGGTTGTGACTACATTTGGATAAACAAAGAAAGACTTGTGTCCATATCGATAGATCTTTACCCCAGTAACGAAAACTCATATACTGTCAAAGTTTGAAATGTTTTTGACACTGCATCAAATCGATAATATTCTAGGTATGACATATCTTTTTGTGACTTCTATGAAAAGCTAATTCCTACAAAGAATAGTCTTCATTCCAACTGTATGATTCCAATACATCTATCTTTGATGTATACCACAATGACGGTTCAACATATATGATTACTTATTCTATAGGTTTGATTACTTATTCTATAGGTTATGTTTATTGCTGTACTCTTGATAATGAATATCATTCTAGTAGATCCTGAACGTTTACTACACTAGCACGGCATCGCCAACAAAATTTATAAATATTAGAGTAGAAGCTAACAATTGAAGGGTGCAGGTGGAAAAAGAATCCTTTAGTGCAAGCACACCTCGAAACAACCAAAAAGTTGATCTCGCAATCACTCTATATAACAGCACAACTGCAGCATTAAAGTCACTTGTTCTAAATCCTCCTTCTACCTAATTTAGTTAAGAGAGATCCCTACCCACTGCACATCCCCCTACGTATGAACTTCTGAATTCAGATAGGGAGATATGCGTCTGAGATGGACGCGCTCAGAAACGACTCCTTTCTGTATTTGGACTGTTCTATATGTACATACTTTAGCTATTGAAGGGACCATCTCGTAAAGGACTCATTTTGCGTTGCAAGGTGTTACGTTTTAACATGACTTCATCCCCTACTTTGAACTGGCACTTGGTCCGTTTACGATTCTCATGTTCATTGTAGGTCCGTAGTCATTTGAGCTTTTTTGCTTTGAGGTGGTCCCAGCTTACCATAAGTGCGAAATCATATTAACGTACCTCGCCCAAAAACGATTTGATCAGGCGTTGCGTTCAGACTACATCGTTAAGCCGTTGCAATATTATCTCTAACTTTTAAAAAAATTAGATGCTCCTCGAATGTACCCTTGGTGATTGGTGATTACGTGATTACCAATAGATTGTCGAGATACGCTACGAACTCTATATCATGGAAAATCTTTTTGATATTTGTTCTTAAAAGATATCCGGAGCTTTCCATAGAAAGCCGAAGATACTAGTAAGACTGAACCTTATGAAAATATATCTACTTAAGGAAATATGTTCCATTAATGGAACTTCACGTAAATGTACTGGTATGCCGTGTTCTTCCTTCAGTGGATTGTTAACATGCTCTCCAAGACAAAAATTTTATTGATATATGAATTAAGAGGCTTTGTCCATGCCAGTAAAAAGGCTGTTGTATAAGAGTGTAGATATATACATTGTAGTTGAAAAAGGCTGTAAGATGGAATAGGCTTTACAATGGGCCTCTTTTTTCCCGATATCTGACTCACAAATAAAATTTGAAAACTCAAATTGATCAAAAACCTGTCAGCGATCCATGTAAATTCTATCAATAAAACATTCAAGTTCATAATCCGTGCATGAAAATCAAATCTTTCGAGCTTGAAAAAATATGCTCGTTTCTGTGAAACTTTCTGCATCGGCCACATTGGCATCGATGTTGGTGTTTTCGTCCTTTATGGTCGGTAGATGTGACACAATTGTGCCTCTAACATCGTTTGATGATATGCCCGTCGTCTCGGACGGGAAAGCGGTTAAGACCCAGCTGCACGTTGTTGATCCTTGGATCCGTCCTCCTCGTGGCGTAGAGACGCAACAAGCTATCGGATTGGCCGGTGATTTTGACTTGTATCCAAGAATCAACGCAGGTCCTTTTGATCGAATAGAGTTCAACATGCGCCCGATCCAACGTGAGGGGACCAACACACAGCGCCACGGTGTCTATGTGATCACGGACAAGCAGCTCGTAGAAGATTATTTGGACGGCAAGAGCGAGCATCCATGTGGTGAACCCGTTTACACCGACGAAAACATATGTCAGGTCGTAGAGTATCAGGGCCTGAATGCGACTGATTGTCCCTCGCGCGAAACCCTGTTTCCTCTTTTGGAAATATTCGGAGATTCCGGAGAGATTGGTTACACCGTCTCTGGACTGGCGGATCTCGCTGAAAAGTACGGCGTTGACGACAAGACAGGAGGTAATAAGGTTCTTGCCTTTGATTGCCCCTGGATTCAGGGCAGAAATGCAACAGGCGGTGGCCGGACTTCCCATTGTATTGGTGGAATGTATCTAATTGTCGAGGTTGGCGAAGCTGAGGTGTCCGAGGGTGCGCTTGGTGATGACGACACGTCGGGTGGAAGTAACCAGTACCTACTTCCGCTCTCCTATCTTGCGACTCTTGCAATTGCCTGGTCCCTAATTTAGAGTCATATACTGGGCTAGCTAGCATTTAATTCGTATGGCGTAGTAAATAAGTATTTATGAAAAGAAGGTTCCACTCTCAACCGTCACGAGTATGAGAATTCGTCAAGATCATCAATCCCGAAAAATATGTCTGGCACTCATATATTATTTAGTTTTAGGCATCAAAATCCTCTTATCCTTAGACACACGCGTAGACTTTTGCACAGACAAAGGACAATCGTACTGATACCTCGTTCCTAATTTTATATTTTGGGGAAATAAAGAGAAAGAATTGACTTCCATTAGCAACACTAATTATATTACATAAGAACAAACAACTGCATGAACAACAATGATGACATTGGTGTGCATTGTCTGATTTTTTTGCAGAAGTCGAACTCGTGTTCAGTCCATGGATAAATGATAAATGTCATGAAGTATGGTCACGAGCTATTCCGAGTAAGGAGTCGGCACGGCACCCCTTACAATTAGGCATAGGTAACAATTTCATGCATTCATCCGCCGGCATTGGATCACGCGTGTTTCAACATTCATTCTCTTCTGAATTCGATCATGTAATGAGCACATTTTAATACTTCCATTAAGCGTACGAAAAAGCTAAATATACTCCTGCAATAACTTTGTTATCGCGTGATGCCAGTGGCGCTCAATTAACTGTCGTTTGTAAATGCTAATTCACAAGAATACCGACCTGAACTTTCCATTCTTCACCTTTGTCCTTTGGAACACCATTGAGAAGGCGCTCATATTCTGTTTGAATCAAACAAAAAGAGTTGTTCTTGTTTTCTGATGATTCTTTCCAAGCACTTGAAAATTTTTCTTTCTCGATGGTATCTTTAATTATACGAGAAAGAGTGGAAAGTCGCAAGTTCACAGGCATAATGACATTTCCCAAGTGAGTCCATTCGTTGAGAAGCCACACAAAAGTTTCATGGGCTACCGAAGTTATGAATTCTTCGCTGGTTCGGATTATATCCAATAAAAAGGTAATTATCAAGTCTCTCATTATATGAGTGAGCTTGGTCCTGTGACCGAGTAACGAGTTGGCTATTGAGTACCAAAAAGGTCGGTCATTAATGACCTGCCCTTCACTGACAAAGGTCTTGAAGGGGACAAGCAGCCGTGGTAATTGAAACTTGAGTGAACTTTCAGTGCATTGACCTGGTCTTAGAAGTTGTGCTAATAATCCTTCCACCGAGGATACCACAACGTTCATTGAGGAAGCATTCCTCCACAATGATGGGTCAGTAATTGGTCTATCTTTGACAAAATGGGTGGAAACTTCATTGAGATTGCCACCTGCGGACATACGCTTATCAATAGCGAGGTCAAGGATTAATTGCGTTATTCGAGGCACGAAATATCGAAGTGTTGCTGATGCTTTGTCACTATCAGAAATAGGGCTGCTGCTCGTGTCAATTTTAGTCTTAACTAACCCTGAACCTGGAATAAATAATTCTCTTCCCTTACTTGCACAAGTATTCGTTGAGAATTGGACAATGTGAAGAAGTTGCAAAAATGAAGGCAAACTCTTATTTTGAACCGGGATCTCTTTCTCGGGTACTGTTTTTCTCATCAAGCGAAAGCTTTTGTCGAGCAAAAGGCGTACAACGAAAGGGTCCGTCATAATCATTGAAGCAAGTGCCGCCATACTAGGCAAAGACAAATCATGGCTTTCATGCGTGCATTTCAATTCAGGAAGTGCGTCTATCTCGGATTTGCATGTTGTTTCTGCTTCATCTAGTTTCGAAGTTCCAGCTTTTGCTTGATCGATAAATGAAAGCGCTCCTTCCCCTCGTTTCCTTTTCTTGACTTTCTTCAAAGAATCAGTTTCAACGCCTTCCTCATTGTCATCAGAAACACTTTTACCTAAACTTTTTAAACGTTCTGTTGTCTTGGTTTTGTAAATACTTCGCGCCTGTGGAAGAATTACTCCCTTGAATATTTTATTTTGGCGCCGAGCCTCTGTCCGAAACCAAGAATTGTCCTTTCCGATATTGTATGTAATACAATTGTTGAACATTAATTGCACATCGTCATTGAAATCTTCCAACCTCACATACTGCAACGAGTCAATCTTCTTCTGAATATTCAAAATGCACATTGGTTTCGAAATGACTCTCGAATATCCAGGTGCGATAGCATCAGTGACAGGATTCAAGAACAATTGTTGCGGATCCGCTTCTTGCATTGCGTCAATCGCAGCAATTAGAACAGTTTTAATTAAGTTGAGACTAAATTCTCTGTCTTCTTTTGAAACCTTGGTGATTGATATTTTTGCCTTGGCGCCCTTTAATTTTCCATCATCTACGTCATTTGATTGTAGCGGCTTCGACTGTATTTGTTGCTTTTGTGCAAGATTTTTCTTAACCTGAAAGATATTTCGAAGGCATGCTTGTATTTGAATTAAAGCACTGTCATTAATTTCGCCTTCTTTAACGCATTGGTCAAAAACTTTTGCAAGCGCGCTCAATTCTCGAAAAGTTTTTGGAAGTTGACCTGTAAAAGAGATCAGAACATCGGAAACAAGACAGCATCGTAGATACCTTGATCCACCAAGAACACTATTAATCCCTGATTTGTTACAAAGTCGGCCGTGGTCGCAAATCAAAAGGCCAAATAATGCACTCAAAAGTGCGATGTCCTTTCCAACAATTTCTTTGATCTTTCCTAGAGCTGGGTTTGTTCTGCGCAGCTGCTGCGTGGATATCCTTCTCTCACGGGCACTAAAATATACGTATGAGGTTCGTGAAAATATGTTCTACAATGAAAAAAAGCCTCTCTTAACGAACGGCTTACCTTCCAACGAAAGCTTTGTTTGAACTCCTCACGAGCACTTCATCCGAACAATACTCCAAAATATATGGTTGAACCCAATCTCGAAATATTGGCTGAGGCTGCAGCTGAGCCGGTTTTAGCCTATCAATAGGATCCCTCATTATCGAAGCAGCTCGCGACTCAAAATCCGCCGCAAAAACTGCCCGCTGCAAAGACATACCCAACAAAGTAAGCAACTCACCATGCTTTAACCACGCACTCAATTCCTGCGGCTTACTCATATCACACGTCACATTATTCACCCGATGCGCCAACCTCTGCAACAAAGCTTTCGGAATCTTTTCGCCACCAAGCTTCTTCAACACCACGATTAACACACCTCTAATATTGGCATCCGACGAGGACTGGGCATGCGTACGCCCATACACCAACCAGACACTCGTAAGAAGATCCACAAGCAACGCCTCATGTTCTACTTCTTGACTAGGATTCAGCTTTTGTATACAATTTTGTAACTCCAATCGAATTTTCGTGGCAATGTTCTGATGAATCGAAAACCTTGTAAACGAACCACTAGCAGCACTAGCACCAGCAGCACCATTTGGATTCGGCTCTAAATGCGATAAAAATGTCATTACCGAATCCGTCTCCAACCAAAACGACGATCGATTGCTATCATCCGTTAAAGCTCGAGTCATGAGTGCCTGTAAGGAATTTTCCTGTTGAAACGTAGCAATGGTATTGGCTGGATTGGCCGAAGTGGTTAAGGCTGCCTTGACTTTTTTCCGTGCCTGACTGCCGACGGGAAAGAGTGATGCTGCGTTGGCGATGGTGGCTGCATCTGTATCCTGTGATCGCCGTGGGGCTGAGTTGATGCTGTTGGTGGTGGTGGTGGTGGTGGTGGATGCAGTGGAGTTTGATTTTGGTTGATTTGTTGTTGATTTGTTGTTGGTGGTGGGTCGAGGATCTGTCATGGTTTTGGGAGTCAAAAACGAACTTGCGGCCGCAAGTTGTGGGACGGCTAGGCTAGGGGGGATGTTATGTTATGTGGCTATATCTGTCTAAAATAGCCAGAGATGAAATCGCTCATTTTTGTTTAGGACCCAACGATACATCGTATCGTATCGTATGGCCATATGTAGGGTGCTGCTCACTGTATCAAAGAAATTGTTTGCAGCACACTTGCGTAAAATCTAAAAGTAGCACACACAACACACAACTACATGTTGGCATTACACAGTTGCAGCCATCATCATACTACTAGCAAATGACTTCTTCTGACAAGTCCTTTCACATGATGAGGACGTCTGACAGTACTACTTCTCTCTCCCCCATCTTGAAAGACACATTTGGCATCATGCAAAGATGGCAGAGGAATGCTTGCTTCCGAGACAAAAAGAAGTGACGACAAGGCCATAGCCCCTTTTGATGCACTGTCTTTCACCAAAAACAATTTGCTTGTATCATTACCTAGAAACGCTGCAAACCAATTAACCTTCAACGGTAGTCCCGTGTATGTACCTAAATTTTAATCTTACAAGAATATTATTTGTTGCACAAACATTTTTCTCTTTTGGGGCTGCGAACGGGTGTTCTACATGTAGAAAATGTATGGAGTTGATCACTTCGAATATTTTATGTCCGCGCATACACCACCCGAACACCATCTTAGCGATCGAATCGTTGGGAATCTTTCGCTAATATGACATCATCCTACGGTGCTATTCGTAGTCTAAACAGTTTAAAGTCAAAACCGTCGAGCAACACACCCTTAAATAGATACATGTGCCGTAATTTCTCCACACTACCGGTACATTGTATTTAATAAAAGCTGCATTATTAAATTTAATTACTCTCTACCGTATAGTAATATACATGTACATATATCGGAGCAGAATAACAGTGAATCTATCTACATATCCAAAGTACACACGTTATTATGTACTTCAAGCATTCATTGCACACTCTCTGTCAATAAACAACCCAAAGTATACGCATAAGAAGAGCAAATCCAATGGAATAACGAGTATGCACTAAAGTCAAATATCAGCCTGCTATACAATCCATTTTAATTAGAGTGCTTGGTCGAGATTCTGTAGTCGAGGTCGAGGACGAACACGACGAGGAGTGGAACGAAGGAATACTTTTCTTGAATACCGCTAGTTAAAAACACAATGACCTCGAACGGAACGAGCAGCAAACATGGAAATGACGTGGTATCATCGCCGATGGTCAAACATCCGTCCAAAAATACAAAGATGGATGACAGTGGAAGTTTACCCGTGAACGGAAATGGTAAGAATATTCACAGTCGAGAGATCAAAGTTACATCCACTAACAGTCATTCAGGATCGAAACTTCGTGGATCGAAGTTATTATCGAATATGTTTCGAAGTACCAGTTCGTCACGAAGTCGCGGCGCAGCTTCGCGTTCACCCTCGCCGTCTTTTACTGTTCGGCGGCCGTCTGTTAGTATTGTATCGGATCAAAATGATGGCGTTAATATAATATCATCGGATTATGTAGGGGAGGGCGTTGAGCTTGTAAATCAAAATGAAGCCATTGTGGGTGGCAGCGGTAGTAGGAAAAGCGGTATAGGTAATAATAAGATTCATCTTCCGCCGAGGTCACCTCTTGTGTCGGTTGGTAAGAAAACTGTTTCTGGGAAATCGCCTATGACTTCAAACAGTGGAACTATCACAGCTGCTGATGGTACGTTTGACATGAAAACGTTTGAATCGGCTCTGATGGCACAGGAGGAAGAATATTCCGATAGAGTAATACTCAATGAACGGCGCAGAATGAAGGAAAGGGATGGCTTTTGTGTGCCAGTTCTTGAGTACAATGGCCACGAAATTTGGTGTACACATGGATCCAAGCCTGACTATGCGTTTGGTAGTTACCTTGGAGGTGGAGTCGCAGGTGTCGTTTATGAGGCCGATCGAATGGTTGCAGACGATCCCGTGGAAAAAGTAGCTGTAAAAATTTTGAATCCAGTTTCCTTTCGGCTAGCTGACCCGTCCGTATTGGTCGATGCAGTTGTCGTACGTGAAGGTGAAGTCTCCTCAGATGACATTTTGAAGAAACGTAAGGTAATGACAGAAAAACATGTATGGTGGGTAGTCAATCCTAACAGTAGAAATTTACGTGCTCTACGGCGGCCTACAAGCTTCAACAAGGATGACGGAGTAGCCCAAATTGATAGAGGTTGCGCTACAAAAGGACTTCGAATTTCTCTCATTGCAGCGTATAAAGATGAAGAAGGTCTCAAGGAGTTACCGTTGAATCGATGCATCGAGATATGGGGGCATGCACCTTTTACTTCTGGAAGTGAAAGTGAATTTGACGAATTGATGGATGCAATTGAAAGTGCTAATTCTAGCTCTAGCAAACATAGCACAACATCAATTCCACTCGCATCGAAAACTATGAGTTCTTCGAGCGGAGGAAGCTCTTTGAATGAAGTAAACTTACTGAATAAATCATTGTCAAATGTTGGATTATTCCGTGCAGTCGTTTCTCAACGAAGCATTGTCTACTGCTCGGAGCTTTCAAGCTATATCGGTAAGTGCGTATTATTGTATATTTGAACTTTGCTCAGTGATATTTAATCCATGTGAAATAATGAATAGCCGTTCCAGCAGTACCTCCAAAGTATTTGCGATGGTTACGGCAAAGACGGGCGGCAACAAAAGAAATTAGAAATATGATGAGGATAGGGAGGCACGTGAATGTAGTCCATTTGTACGAGGTTCTCGAATTGGTGGAAGAGGCTAAGTCGACTATGTTTTTTATACTTGAACTTGTTAAGGGTGGCGAATTATTCGATCTAATTAGCTCACCTAATCCGGATCGTACTCATCATATGAAGAAAAAATTTGAAGGAGAACAGATGATGCAAAAATTTTTCCGTGAGCTCGTGAGTGGAATTGCATATTGCCATTCCAATGGAATAGCTCATCGTGATTTGAAACCTGAAAACTTGCTTGTCCATAATTGTGGTGACAGTGAATGCACTTTAAAAATTGCCGACTTTGGTCTTTCTGCAGCTTTTGGAGTATCGTCATTGGAGAAGGCAGAGTCAGAAAGAAGAACTGAACAAACAGAGCAACGAGGACGTTTAGATACAGAAACTTCGGGTTTTTCTCCCCTTTTCAGTCGTACTATATCTGATTTCTTTCTCTCTCCTTCAGAAACATTTTCTTCAGGTTTGGACCTCGCCAATGCGTTTCTCGCCTGTGGCAACGCGAATACCGTCAGCGATGAGCGATATTCCAACGTTTCCTCAGGATTTTGCTTTGACTCTACGGCAAACAAAAACCCTAACCAACCTGCTTCGCCATTACGCCGAATGACGTCAGTGGTTGGCTCACCGCATTACGTCGCGCCAGAGATTATCTCGCAATCAAATAGCAACCAGGATGAGAAATCCAGTATTGTGCAGGATATTGGTTATGATGGTACGAAGGCTGATGTTTGGAGCGCAGGTGTAATTTTGTATGCCATGCTCTATCGTTCCTTACCCTTCGGAGAAGATCTTCTTAGATGTCCACGATTTGTATCGTTTACAAAGTGGTATAAAGAGGTACGAAAAACGAATTTATCATACACTTATTCGATCGACTTTAGCGATGAGCGATTGTTGGGTCCCAAGTGGTTCTTTCCCGCCGTTACAAGCGCAGAAAGCCGAGATTTGATTGTCTCGATGCTAAATCCAGATCCTCTTGAACGGCTTACGATCAGTGCAATTCACAAACATCCATGGTTGTCGAAAAAGCTGTAAATTTTGTCACATTTGGACCAATCTTTGAAAAGAATGAGGAGAGTGTCTATCAGAGAAATTGTTTTTTGTAGGAAAATTAGTATTAATAAATGTTGTGTCTCTTGTTGGGATAATTTGAATTTTGAACGTACGTAGATGAATTCTTGCGTAATAAGTACAAACATAAATGAGTAGCAATTAGTAATATTATCGTGTGTCGAATGCAACCCAATCTTCAATTCGAAGTGACTATTTTTTTTACTGTATACTTATATTAGTGACTAAATTCTGTAGTGAAAGAAAAACGGAGTTCATTTTAATTTCATGTAAGTTGGTAATAAAATCATTCCAATATATTTTAAAAACAAAAATTAAGGTTCATGCACATTTATCTCCTTTTTGTTTCCGTTTTCTCAATTCTCTCAGTTAAGCTCGATATCAAAGACTCCACATCTTGATTAAAGTGCTTGCTGGCCTTCCGCGACATTGCTGCTTGAGTTTGTTGCATTGATAAATCGTCCTTAATCAATTCGATTTCGTCCCCATATTCCTTCCCCAATGCATCCATCGTATCCATCAATGTTTTCAGTAACGCTTTCGTATCTTCTTCATACCCTTCGAATCTCTCTTGCATTTCCGATAATCTTTCAGCGAATTCCTCCTCCACCTGCAACAGCTTATTATCCAATCGCGACACCTTCAAAGTTAACTCCCTTCTTGCCTTTTCAACAACACTGAACCGTACCCACAACGACGTAGCCTGTGTAACAGCATCTTTCACGTCCACTGGTATGTTCATATTGGACCGAGCCAAGGCTCTGGGCGTCTGACTTGGCCTCATTGTATTTTCTGGACTAGTCGGAATATCCAAGGCATTCGGATACTCCACCAGCAACGCTTCCACCAATCCAAGCGTACATCCCATTTGGCACGCCCAATGCAGGGGCAGATATCCATCCTGCCCCTTCACACGTGCAGCCGATGGATAGGCCTCGATCAGAAGAATAATGAGATTCTCTGGTGCATTCTTATACAACGCCATATGCAAAGGTAAATCCTCGTCGTGCGGTTCACGTACACCCGTCAAGTCAGTCCCTGCAGCGTCCCAATCGCGAGTCATAATGTGCCGATGCAACGGATAGAGGAAGAAGTTTTCCGGTTGAACTTGGTTCGATCGCACGGGATACGAATAGTTGCTACCCGCCGAACTGCCTCGGCTCGTGCTTGCATTTGAATGGATAGATGATGATCCTGCGAAGGAGACGCTCATTTGGTTTGGAATAGGATGTGCTTTTGATTTGGTATTGTTAATATGAAAGTTAGTAATGCTACTAATTATTATTTTTTGATAGGTAATATTAGGCTTTGTGGTAGAACAGTAATGAGTAATGAGCAATGAGGAAATCGAAAAAAGTTACCCTGTGATTTCGCGCAACGTTGTACATGTGTGTATAAATGTAAAAGGCAAACTGTGAATCTTGACGTGTTATATAGCCCTTCATAGACACGTTAATAATATTGACGATTTATGTGATACCTGATTGAATTTCCCTATATAGATCCCATCACAACGCAGGACTGAAAGGCAAAAATATTTTTTCAGACGATACTGTTCTCTTCTGTAGCTGAGAGTGATAAACGTGGTCAACTAAAAGACTACCGGTAGATGAGAAAAGATGAAATGCAAATAAATCTGGATGACATGTAAAATGAATCTGGACCAAATAATCTGTATCACGAGCGTCAGATCCGGAATTCCTGTCAGCCATGGGTCTTTGTGTGATTGGATGAGAAGGACTCGATGAATTCATGTACCGATACTTGATACCGAAATGGTTCTGTTCAGTATATTTAGATGTGCTTGGCACGTAAGGATTAAGGCCCCTATCCTGTTTTCTATTCTCCAGTACATCTACTGCATATATAATACAAAGTATATGTGTGCATATAAACCTCGTTGGCAAAGAGTTAACTCCGGGCGTAGAGCAAAAATGATAAGTGAAATGTTGCGCTGGGCTGATTTGTGGGTGCAGATAAAGTTCCAATTATTTTTTGGTTCATATTCCAGACAATGTGATCAAAATATGTATTTAGTCAACGACGAAGCTATACGAGTGACATTCACAATGGTATCAAGAGCCAATCAACATTTGACAGCTCAAATTTTCACATGCCGTTGATGGATGTTGACACACTTCAATAATGGAAGTCCATAGGTGAGCACTTTTTCAATTTAGAGTAAGACTGGACTGCTATCAAAAGTTGAGATTGGCTCTTGATACCATTGTAAATGTAACTCGTGTAATGTCGTCGTTATGTAAATGCATATTTCGACCATGACGTCTGGAAGAGGAACCAATAGAAGAGAAAAGTATCTGTTTTCATCTCAATCGGAACAAAGCGGTTGCTCTAAATGGCTTTTGTATATTGCAAATATGGATTTGGATTTTGTATAGATAACGCAAAAATATAGTTGAGCCTGAAGTTATGTTGTGATTATCGATAGGATGAGAACTTGATGCGAAATGTAGATGCCACATGCCACTGCACCTCTCCGCTAGGGGTGGCCGAAAGTTCGGGAAAAGTTTTTTTCGTATGCCACCCTTGCATTTCAATACGCGACAATGCGCCACCCCATAAATAAGTCTTCTTCGATACAACTTTATGAGATAATTTGATACATAGATTTAAGAGAAAATTCACTAAACTTGTGGTTTTTTGTTAAATTCACTAAACTTGTGTTTAGCTAATGACATATTTTTGCGTATTCTATTTATGCAATTTACAATAAGTAATTTTCCAACTTCAACCTCCTCACCTCGCATTTTTTCCCACTTAAATGACAAAGTTACAGAAGCTTATATTTTGAATGACTCGTTGTAAAGACACATCGATCGTGTCGCCGTTGCACACTCACAATTCAAAAGTAGAGAGGGTCCCGCACAGGCGTTTTCGTAAGTGGTATGCCTGCCACCTGCTACCAGGCTCACCAGGCACTCCACCTACCACCTACCACCTACCACCTACCACCTACCACCTACCACCTACCACCTAC
>Ga0115008_10001104_pt1 | contig 21511 bp, 24 predicted proteins | sample FraStrMetagenome_FD_87164 | JGI IMG/M metagenome (GOLD analysis project Ga0115008, IMG submission 87164) | Marine eukaryotic phytoplankton communities from Arctic Ocean - Fram Strait ARC3M Metagenome | ecosystem: Environmental > Aquatic > Marine > Oceanic | place: Fram Strait | collected...
TACGAGCTTAGATTATGACAATGTATTGCATTGCTGGTCTGAGTATGATGCATATGTTATTACACGTGGAATCTGCGTGTGACGTACATGATATTACACGTGGAAGAATGTGGCGGAATAATACTAACGAGTACAAGGTATACTCGTATATCATATATACCATATGTACTCCATATGTACATTAGTTCAAGTTTGCGAACTCGTATCGAACTTTGAAAGTGCCATCTCAATGATGACGTTTTAGACGAACTTCTGAACAAGTCACATAACGATTGTGAGTTGTGATTGTGATCTGGCATTGCGCAATCGTCACAGACTCGACAAAAGAATGTAAGAAGAAGAGGAATGCACAAAGTTACACAAAATTTGTCCAGGGGAATAACTTAATATGAAAACTATCAGCTTGATTAACTGTGCTGCTTTGTTATCTGTTGCGTCCGCCTTTGCGCCGAACGCAGCATTTCTGTCGGAGTTAGGAGTCGTTGGAGTCACGTCTTTAGAAATGGCGAAGGGTTTTGGAAAAGAAGAAAAGAAAGTAGAAAGAGTGAAGTCTGAAGGTCAAATTGATAGAGAATCAAAGGCCAATAAATATGATGAAATATCAGATTCTGGTGGACAAGAGTATAACATTTTCGTTCGACAGTTTGGAGGTGAAGACACTAACTGGATGCCGTGTGGAGCTATCGCTGTCCCTAGAGGAGCACAGGTTTCGAATGCCATTTTTGCAAATGAGGACGGTTTGAAATCAGCAATAACTCGGCTCTACCCAAAGCTGGAGGGAATGGAACAGGAATTTGAGTTTGGATACAACTTGAAGGTTTATCCCGACGATCCTGTTGAAGTGGCAATGAAGCGTGACATCAATAGTGGACCTAGTGTTGGCAACTGGATATCTAACTTATTATCTCCTGTTGACACAAGCAAGATTAATTAAAATTATTTTAATCAGATTGATTGCTTCATCTTCACTAAAGTCGTATTATTCTTCTAGCTCTTTTACTATTGTGAACTCTCTGTGTGAGATTTAGAATAAGTAAGTTCTCCTAATGAGTGAGCTAGAGGGTTGCTGCAAGAGGAATATTTTAGAGCAAGGTATACTAGGTGCATCTAACATTGATGATGAGTGCTCACACGATGAACACCTCTATAAGAAGAAACAAGCTTATGATTGAATTTCAGACAGCTGAACGTCTTGAAGTTGACGAGTAAATAAAATATTATTAGTATCCAATAGCTTGCAGGGCCTGTTTGAGACGATTCGCTGCAAGTTCTGAGTCTTTTGCTTCAAGTGCGGCCAGTGCAAACTTTGTTAATTCCTTCGCATCCTCGAAATGTTCCTTTGAAAGTTTTACGTTTTTACTGCTTGTTGTAAAACCCCAAAGATTTGCCATTGTTTTGGGGGCTTCAGTGGGAGCGGCGACAGGCGCGATTGTTGGAGGAGGTGGCAACGGAATTGCTGAGATAGGAGGTGGAAGATCGTTTTGTTCGTCTTGAGTCTCATTGTATGATGGCGGAGATATTGTCCCATTTATCTCTACTTCAGTTCCTTCATCTTCGTTCAGATCCTCACGATGAAGCGAATCAGTTGGTACAGACTCCTCTGTCTCATTTACATTAAGCTTTACAGCATCTGTTTCTACTTGTTCCCCATAACCGCCAGGAGCAACATCACGGCCTTCTTTAATTGCCTTCAAAATTTCAGTTGCTTTCCATTTCGCATACAATCGTTTTTGCTTGTGTTCCTCTGCCTCGGGGTCTTCGAATTGCTCCAAAATTTCGAGAAAGACGGCTGCAAACCGAAAAACGAATTAATATCCCCGTAAGAAAGCATGAAAGCAAATGAACTCATATAGATTTCTTACCTGCAGCATAAAAAGATTTGGCTGTTGATTTACTAGCTTTTCCATTCCTATCGATGCCATCCGCATTATCAAAAACATTGTTGGCAAATTTGGTACACACAATGCAAGCTTCCTGTTTGGTAAACGCACTCATAGGCTCTTTCTCTTCCTCGAGTTTGCTCAAAATTTCTCCCAAGCACGTACGTCCAGCATCAGTGGTCGCTAATGGAATTCCAGCTTGAACTGCAAACTACGAGTAGAAGAAGGGACGCGATAAGGTGAGATATATGCGTGATTAAACATTTGCGACGCTCAATTACGTTTCCGATCGGTGAGAATATTTTAAATGATGCCTCTGTTCATAAAATAAACCTCCCATGTCATTACACTCTATCGATAGCGACATGCAATTGATATCATTTACCTGGCGGCAGTAGTACGCAACAAGTCGAGACTCTGCGCGGGATCTATCACCATCGAGTTCCTCGGCGCGACGTACAAATTGCGTAATTCTCTTTAATTCTGCAGGTATCGATAAGGCCATCCTTATCTTCTTCGATGTTTGGTCTTTTATCACTGCCAATGGAGTCGCCTGCGTCCTAAGTTGATGAACGAAATAGTGGGATAGATGTTTGGGGCCCTGTGCAAATGGGAACAGCACAATGGATAAACTCTAAATTCCTATGCCGGTATGCTGCTCCTGCGAATGTACTGCCGCTAATGTTGAAATTCGTATAAGGGTAATAAATTAGCTATGTGCAAATTACTCTGTATGTGCACTGCTTACTGCTGGGCATTGATAGTTAGTTACTTCGAAGTATTTTTTTAATCTGTATGCTTGATGTCTCAACTCCTTTCCAGGAGAGTAGGATAGTATAATTCATGGATCACATTCTTCGTATGCCCGAACTAGAAAAAAAGGTTGCCCCTTCACATATTGTGTCTTGCGAAACTACTTGAAATACGAGGATAAAGCATTTGAGTAATTAAACGAATAATCTACCACTAATTTAAACCTTGTAGATCGCGTGATCTAACGACAAACATTTACATAGATTACAGGCCAAAGTCTTCATCATCCTCTTCATCAACATAATCCTGAGCCGTTCTATACATAAAATATAAGAGCACTGCTCCAGGAACTGAAAAGTTGTCGTAATCTGATGGTGATTGAGATTCTACAACTCCAGCAAGAGTTGCGACTATTCGTGCACGTTGGTCATTAAATGTGCAAGCTCCTGTCATATTTGCGAAAAGGTAAGCGCCAGCATATGTACCCAGGATGCACGCCCCAACACCTTCTGCAGACTTTGTAGCGCCGAATTTGTTTGTGTAAAATCTAGTTCCAAACATTGGTCCAACAATAGCAGCTAGCCCATCACCAACTCCAAGCGCAGCCATGATGTAGATCGCTTCTTCTGTCATGAAGTACTTCAACCCAACGTACGTCATGACTATTGTGAATTGTAGAGGTCCTTGAAGTAATTCAGCTGGATCACCAGATCTACTCATACTGACGACGTCCGGGTCACGACGATCGTTTTTCACGGCGCCTTTGTAAAAGAGCTGAATTGACATTAAGAAAGGAACGGTTACATTCAACATCCACGATGGGTGATCCTCATCAAAGAGCCCCCAAAACAGTATCCAACATCCTGCTGAGATGTGAACAATCTACAAACGCGAAGTATTTTTGCAATATTTATACATCTGTGAGTCTGTAGCAAGTGGATAACCCTAGAATAATATTTTCTTTCTTGTTTACCTTTCGCGAGAAATATGGAGGCAATAATCTTCCATCGACGAGAGACGCCATGATTCTGATGACGAGGTAAACATAACAGACGGTGGCAGCCGCTGCCATAATGTTGTTAATGAAAGGGTCGGAGTCAAGCTGGAAGATTTTAGCAACCATGATATGTTACGTTCGAAAGTTAAAAATATAGAAAAAAAAATTTAATCAGTGATGGTGATGGTGATGATATTAGGACAAGGGTATGGACTATTTCATTGACATGTGAATAATAAACTTCAAAACAAAAAATGCTGCACTCCACTTCTGCTTGAAAATTCGAAAAAATTCACGATAAAGAGTAAAGAGGGCATGAAAATACCAGAAGTTCGCTATATGACGTCATCCCATTGATATCAACGCATCGTACGTCGTACGTGTATTCATAAATCACTTTCGCGTTCTCTGTCTCATGTCTATTTTGTATTTTGTCTCTTTGCAACACCATCCACGATCGCAACTGAATGCTCTCTCAAAAAGTCACTTTACTGGCGCGGTCCTCCCTTTCGTCGACTTTTGTGTTGTTGGCTGAGAGGATAAGCACGCTTATAGAAACGAACATATGATGTCAACTATTGTAAGTGTGAGGATCATATCTAGCCGGGCGATTTTTAATCGGGCGTTTTCACCTCGAGTAAGGAAACAACTCCTTTCTTTCTCATCGACTGCTTCTGCATCAGTCCCGTCTCACGAACGCATCCCCGAAGAAGAGACGGTTCCTATAACGTATATCGAGAATAAAGGAGGTGTCCGTACCGTCGATGCAAAAATTGGAATGAACCTGCTCGATGTAGCACACGAGAATAATATCGATTTGGAAGGTGCATGTGGGGGAGAGCTTGCTTGTTCAACTTGCCACTTGGTCTTTGAGAAAGACATTTATGACGATTTACCTGAAAAAGATGACGAGGAAGATGATATGCTTGATCTTGCTTGGGGATTGACTGACACGTCTAGATTAGGATGTCAAGTTTGTGTTACAAAGAACCTTCATGGAATCACAGTAACCATTCCAGACGACGATATATGATGGTTTTGAACATGGCTCATCCGATCTATTTTAAGAAAAGATTTTATGACATGAATTCATGTGTTAATCTAAGTTTGATATAAAGCATTTAGATAGTGTAAAGAAAATCATGCAAACGATTATCATAAGTAATGTCATGTCAACGAAGTATAACAAAGAGTCAACGTTAAACATTTGATAATGTCTAATTCCTATTCTTCTACACTGTCATCGGATCAGAAGTACAACTACGAAATCTTCCCATACTAAGTTTTCTGCTACCGTGAGAAAAGATTGTGGCAAACGTCAATGTAATAAACGTAACTGTAAAGAAAAGATGATTTTTAACAAGCAGCAGATACATTTGTCGAAGTATCCATCAATGCCCTATTCCTATTTTGAGCCGCTGATAGGCTCGTCCCCCAAACCCACAAGGTATTCCCCTCGAATGTGTAGTGCTTTTTTTGTCATAGTTTCTTTATCGGGATAGTGCTCCGGAATCCCAGCAACCATGCCCGACGATGATATTTGATGGTCATCCACATAGTTTATCCTATCTACTTCTGGATGAGGCATACAAACTAAGTAGATAGGGTAACGAAAACTATTATTGTGAGTTATTTCATTTCAACGAATTAAAACAAAACGTCAACGTTACGCATCTGATCTTGTCAAATTCCTTTTGTACTGTACTGTAGTCAGACCAAGAGTGTACTCTTCGATGGAAAGTGTTTCCATATTCATCAAAGCTTCTTGATCAAAGTCCGGAATCACAACAACCATGTTCTACGATGACATTGAATGGTAATCGACACATCACACCCTGTCTATTTCTAGACAAGACTCTATATTTAGAACTCATTTTCCTTCCTCAGTTGATTAAGGTTGGCAAAAATAAAGTAGTCGGATGGGGTAACAAAATTATGCAAACGAGTATTATGAGTTAGGCCATGTCTACGAAGTAAAACCATGTCAAATTCCTAGTCTTCTATACTGAAGTCAGACCAGGAGTGCAATCCTTGATAGGGACGTAGTTTTTCTCATTTTCAAACTTTCTTTTAACGTAAGAAAAGACTGTGATAAACACCAATACAATAAATGCAAAAGTTAACAAAGAAGATGGTACGTCCGAAAACTTCTTCGATGAAACAGGACTAGTTCCATTTGCCAAAGTATTCAATGTACTATAATCGCAATCAGAAGCGCTGATTGACTCGACCTCCAAATGCACAACTCCGCATACACCTTCTCCCCAAATGGAGAGTGTTTTCATATTTTTAAGAGTTTCTTGATCAGGACAATAATCCGGATTCTCCTGACAAGTGACGATGGGATCACCAGTCGCTTCATCCCATCGAGCAGTAAAGTCGCGAAAAGGGATTGTAACGGTCATCATTTCGTCTCCTACAGGCGCATGAAAGTCAGCCTTATACCCATAGGCGTGGCGATTTCCGTGTATATGTTTATTGCCAAAACTTATTCTATATCCAGAATATTGCTCAGACGCACGTAAACGGAGTTGGAGAGAATTGCAATACGAGACGTCGGGATAATCGCCATTACCTCTCATGGTGATAAATCCAGGTGCTTTTAGAAACGGAACATCAACTACTTCACCATCGAAAATCCCAACATCATCTTTGATTGAAAACTGAGAATAGGATTTCCCACCCATAACGGGATCGTTCATGGTTTTCCATGAAAAATTTGGACTTGAGAATGATTCTATTAGAACATATGCCGTCGACATCACTCCTAACGATTTTAAAAAGGTGTCACAACCCCTTGTCGATTGTGTTGATAATTTAAACTTTACTCAACTTAGGTATCATCTGGTGTGTGTTTCTTGAGAAAGCTTGCTGATTCCAAGTCGCATGAGCACTCATTTTCATACATCATACCACACGCATCATGCGTCAGGCCATGAACAAGCACATGGACACATGCAAACTTCTCATTTTCGAAGGCTTTTTTTGCACAAACGGCTCAGGCTTAAAGAAACAAGGCTTACCAACTTACCAACGAACATGAAGATGAGATGAGAGGTGGCATCGATTGTAAGAAGTGCTTCTAAAAAAAGCTTACTCCAACAAGTAAAACCCTACGAATGGTGCCATGAACAACTTATGGAGGTGTCTTACTCTATCAAGAGACTCAAAGTGTGCTTAAGATTGAACCGTTAATATAGTAAGCATAATCTTGAAGGGTTTTCGGCATGCGTAAGGTTACTTCGCCCTGTCATTGGCTTTATTAATTCTCTTAAACTATCGGTACCGGAACATTAATTGTAGACTTCTTGAGAGAATAGTGTAGAAGTTTACCACGAACATGCGTGGCTTTGAAAACGCAGGATTTCTATTGAATGAATTGGATGCTTACCAAAATACGACAAAGATGGGGCCCATCGAAAAGGAAATTTCTCCATTATACACGTATGCGATCATCTAGATTTTAATACCTGAGCAAAAATAAGATATAACATGATTCTTAGTTTAATACTTTTATTGGTGTCGGCTAAATATAACATCCTTAAGCGCAATACATGATCAGTCAATAGTAAAATCAGGATATAGTTGAGAATTATATTCACTATAATTTTGTGACATAACCACGGATTATCACGAGTGGTGTGTGAACTGTTATTTTCATCAACCTATTAATTATATATCACTGTCTTCCTATCTTCGTCTAGCACTTCGTTCAAGCACGATTACAATTGCATCCCACCAAAAATAGAGGCTTCTCAATTCATTTGCAGACCGAAAATATATTCATCCAATGTCACTGTTATTTAAGAAAAGGAATTCCTCGAATCTACTGTCATTGACAGAGTCAGAACGATTGCAAAAATGAATGTATTCAATGAGACTGCGAATAATATTGCGATGATCTTATCCGTCAGTCAAAAAAAATTGTCGTCCTTTCAAATTCCACGTGCTTGACTAACGAAGGTGCCTTTGTTGGACTAATTTGTAATGGACTAATTTGTAATGCACCCAAATACCCCTTATGTTTTGAATAACTCCTTCCACATTTTGTTTCATACCATACAAACGAGCCATTATCTACTTCACATGTTAATTTTAATTGAGATAAAATGATTAACGTTGATTATGCTTGATATGGTGAGTCGTCTGCAATTAAAAATATGCTTAAAAGACCAGCTACGGCCGCGATAACGCCGAATACGATAAAGAAAATGGCAATTACAAAATCTTTGCAACGAGGAGCTGCGGCAATCTCTTCGCTTACTTCTGGCTGCATTGGTGCAAATTCTAATTGTGCACTGATTGTGTTTCTCTGCAAATTATTGCAGCCATGTGAGGCGATCTTTAGCCAAACGGGAAGTAGAAGTGGATACCACCACCAAGGTTTCACCAGTTTTTTGGTACGAATGACTACCTGTGCCTCACCTGCGACCGGGAGTTCTGGAACTGCTTTTCGAGCATCACTGAGTTCGATGCCTGTTTCAAGACCTGACTTGGATTGTGTACAAACAAATCTTGTCAAAGCAATAAATTCTTCGCCATATATCCCCAAATAGGTCAAACCTAAACGCAAATTTTTTTTAGACATTCAACCTAAAACTAGAAGGGAACGACTTCAAACTAACCAGGTGCAATGTAAGCAATTGACGAGCCTCCAAGACTTCCAGTAAACGATAGAACTGGACCTAGATCGTCGAAAATTAGGGCTGGGATAAGAGAGGACACATATAAAAACAGAGAAATTTTTGAATTCCTTCCTAACCACTTTGAAGAGTTACTATCTTCTCCCTCAGGTCCTAGAAGAACAAATGAAACATGTTTTGCAACTTGGCTCTCCATTGGATACGTCAAAAACATTGTGATTGCAAGAAGCTGTAACAAAATGGCATAAATCAGTGTATCAAAGTAACGGAGAACTTGAAATAATAATAACCTTACCAATCTTGCAAAATTAGCGGCATTATCTTGCGAACTAAAATTATTGAGTACGTCACCGTAAGTCTCGTCTAGAAATCCGAGATATCCGCATACAGCAAAGACCGCACACAACAAAAATGCAACTGAAAGACTGGAAGACGTGACTGTTGCCCATCTGGCTCTAGTATTCCTTTCTAGAGAGTTGTACACAATAAAGCAACTATGTTGACACGCCATCGCGGTACTTATAATCCCTAAACCAGTAAACAAGTTTGGCTGGATCGACTTTTTCAGAACTACTTCAGAAATACCACCATCCTCTTCTAAAGTGTCTCCGATAGGACTACGAAAGATCATGAAAAGGACAATTATTGCGTCACAGAGTACGCTAAAAAGGGACGTACAAGCAAGTGACGACATGTCCTTCTTCAACATGATTGGAAAAATCACCGTCAAACTAGTTACAAAAAGCACCAATTCTCTCTCTATTCCATTATCGTATTTAAGCAACGATGGGACGGTGTCTTTGATTATCAGTAAATATGCAACCATTGCGCCATATGCCATAATCATCATGTTAAGTAGAATGAAATACTCGCCTGGTTTGTTGTAGGCCAATGACGCTAAATGCTCAAAAGTTTCAACCTTCATAGGCTTTAAGCGAGGATGTTTTGACAATTCGGTTATTATTCGCAAGCTCTTGTCGGTAAGAATTGAAACAAAAGCAATGAGAAGAAATCCAGCAACAAAACCAGTTTGCCGAAGCGCATAGGGAAGACCGATAATACCGGCACCAACTGCAAAACACCACGACAACAAACTTGTTAAAAAGAAGGCAATAAAAGCTTTTCATCAAAATTGAAGTGGTGAATATTTACCAATTGAATTGACGAGATTAAATGCCGCGCCTCCAATACCTGACTTAGGACGGTCTTTGTCTGTCGATGCAATTTCAATCATATTATTTCGCAAGAAAAATTCTCCACTAGACTTTAAATCGTGACTGTTCCTGAATAGTCATTTGAGAAAATTCAATTTGAATCAATATGGATTCGAGTAATAAGGAAAAGTAATATGACGAAATGAATACCATCATAAAGCAGTAGTGTTTGAATCGACGACAATGCGGAAATTAATGTACCATGCTTAATGTTTGACAAGTCACATCTCAACATCAACTACGAAAAATAACACCTTACATAAGACTATTGGTGGTTTGACCTCTAATAGTTTTTCTGTCGGAGGTTCATTCATGTGTGTGTTCATCTCACAGACAAGCGACAAGCGACGAAATTTATCCGCGTGTTTTCTGTTTTTTCTCCCTCGGAGACGGCACAGGTTTTTCGTTTTGAAAACAGTAACAACATGACGTCATAACGGTTAAACAAGCGACACATGCGAAATCACGATGCGTAAATCTGTCGCAAATGGCAGATGGCAGGTGCCAACATAAAATACAGTTCAGATTTCACACTCTTGCTAACCCTACACTTTTGTTTATCATGGCAACGAAAGCAGCCACTGCTGGCGATGCGAATAGAAAAGGCTATCAAGCATGCAACGATGTTGCCTTGCCGTCGTCATTTTCGTACCTCGACGAATTTGAAAGGCAAGCGAACGCGAGGAGAGGTGAAAACAGCATATTTTCAGCATTAGTATGGGGACCTTTGAATAGAAATTCTCCAAACAAACAATTTTTAATTGGAGGCTCCAACTTTGGTCGAGTTTATGTGTGGGAGGTTGAATGTCCCATAATTGGTAGTCATGAGCAGAGAGAGGCAGGACAGGATTTAGGTAACAGTTGCAACATACCTGCCTCGAAAAGTGTGCTCGATTTTCAAATAGATTCTAAGTTTTACAAAAGTAGCATTTTTGATATCAACTTTAGCACTAGCCCGACAGGCAAAGTATTTCTGATTGTTGCATCAGTGCGTGGGTGTTTTTTCTACTGCTGGGATACGCTTCTTCGATCTGTAGACGATAAAACATTTAAAGAGGCATTTGTGCTTCATGCAGGAAAGTCAGTCCATTCAATCGATGTATGCGATAAAAAGATTGTATATCTGGCGACTGCTAAAAACGTATCAAAGTGGAAATGGGGAAACACAGAGGGCGTTCTTTCTTGTGTCCAAACTTATTCTGCTACAGTCGAAAGTCCAGTTTTTACGGACATAAAGGGCATGCAGAATCGCAATTTACTTCTTGCCGGGACCAGTGATGGAAAAGTGGTATGTTTTCTTTTCTATCCATGAAATCGTTGCCTATTTGAAGTTTCAGCTTCCAGTCGATTAATGTTGATGCCTTACCAAAGTTAATGTGGGATGTTTTGAGTGCAAGCTTGTTAACAAGCGTTGACATTTCGACTTGTCTGAACGAAAATGGTTCACTGGTTAGCCTGGACCCGGGTATGGTAAATCAGTTTCGACGTAAATCAGAATTGCAAGCTTCCTTAGATTGTTTAGATGTTGATAAGAGCTCGAACTGGATGACATGTTGTGGGACGTTTCACGATAAATATCGGAAGAGTTTTGGTTTTGTGTGCATGTTTCATATCCTTACGGTAACTCTTACAAGCGCAACAATTATTCGAGAACATCCCAAATGCATAAGATTTCACGAAGGTTTTAATCGAATTATAACATCTGCGAATAATGGAGCAGTGACATTCTGGAACAAATCTAATTTGCATCGAGAATCGTCAACTCGCACAAGTATGGAATCAAGCAATTGCATCGCTTTAAACGAGTTTAGCCAGCATTTTGCTGTGTCGGGATCAAGTTGTAATTTGGACTGCTTTGCTCAAATGGGAAATTTGTCGTTCACTATTTCTCTAGATGTTGTGGGTTAGTGCTTAAAAATTGCGTTGAAATGAAAGGAGATTGCAGTACATGTACATATCAAAGAGGGGATTATACAAGCAAGTTGTTATCTGCATTGGAACATAAGTGGGTCTAGTTATCGTGACATATTATCCCTAACCAGCATCATGTCTTCACTCTTATACATAATAGCAATGGTAATCACCTTGGTTGAGAATAACGAACAAAACACACGCAATATGTTCGATGATGTGCCATGTTTGTGATAGCACTTATGTCCGTTCGTTTTGCATATTAAATAATGATGTCCCGTCTTTGTCCTTAGTAGCAGAAGTACAATGATGGTGGCCTTGGTATCAGATCAAGAACTAGACGCAGGTGGCATGTTCAAGGATGAGCTAAATCAACGCATGCAGCAATGTTTATTCGTCATGCATATTTAAAAATAGTGTCCCGCGTTTGTCCTTAGCCTTTTCAAACATACGTCCATGGTGAAGATATGCGATACGCCTACCCTTTACTTACAGCAGAGACAGTTGTATAAAGTAGTATTAAACACGAATATGTTTCAAATCTTCAGCTACTTTTTATAATACTTAAAACATTACTGACCCTACTTGTCAAAGTTACAGTGTGAACTTACGTTTAAAAACCATCACAGAAACATCAACAATAGATCTAGCAGCTCGGCTTAATTGATGCGGACTACTATCTCGATTAAGTTCTGCTTAACAACCAGTCGATTGCTCGATTTATATTTCCACCGCACGCTTCAAGTGCACGGGCATTCGCATCTTTATCTGAAAAACCCATCTCTTCCATTGTTGAAATTTGACTTGCATAACGCACAGACGCAGGTTGAGTTGCCGTCGCATTAGACATTTGTGAAAATAAACCTGGTAGCGGTGCAGTATTGTTTGGGCTACTGCCAGAGTTATTGAGGAGTGCCGAAAAATCCAAAGCACCAGCAGGAGCCTGAGATGTTGTCGGAGTAGACGCTGCAGGACCTTGATTTGATACCGTCGCCCCAGGCGCCCCTACATTCATATTTCCTCGTAATTGTTGCATTGCCTGTTGCATCTGGTTAATGGCTCGCAAGTTATCAGGATTGAGAAAGTTTCGCATCATTTCTGGATTCGACATCATCGACGCAGCGGCTGGATTATTTTGCATCATTTGTCGCATCATTGGATTACTGTCCACCATTGCTCGGAATGTTTCAGGATTGGATGTTATGGAGTCCATCATTGAGCGAATTTCTGGATTTTCAAGCATTTGAATCGTTTGCTCAATATTCATATTAGGAGGTTGCATCATATTCAGATTTCCAAATGCATTTTCAAGCGTATTTGAGTTGGGATTAGAACTATTGCCCGTAACACCCCCTATCGAAGGAGGAGATGACGTTGGTGCAGGGGCAGGGCTTCCCCAAGGATTAGGCATCGCCTCTGCTGTTGGTCTATTGGATCTATTCGTATTGCTGCCCTCGTTGGACGAGGAGTTGTTTGTAGAAGGATCCTGAGCCATTGCTTCCATCATGGGTTCTTGTACCTCTTCATACATTCTACGAAGGGCGTTAAAGCCACCAGGAAGATTTTCAATTTGGCTCATAGCCAAGTCCTGATTGCGCATCATCTGACCCATCATCTCTGGATTTCGCATGGCTTGCATAGCTTGTCGCATCACCGCTGGATCTTCCATGACGTGACGAAGTTGTGGGTTATTGTCCAGCATTTCCCTCATGGCAGGATTCATCTGCATCATAGCACTTAACATCTCAGGATTTTGCATCATTTGATCCATCATGCTAAATATATGAAAGACGATAAATAAGGGTTGACACAGGGACACTAAATATCAGAAAATCAAATAGGAAAGACAAATTCACTAAACTAAAAAATCACCTCGTAAAGAGCGGATTATTCATCATCTGACGCATTTGTTCCGGAGAAGGGTTAGGCATGCCCATCCCCATTCCCATACCAAATGGATTATTGCCCATTCCCATAGGATTACTGCCATTGTTATTGAAACTGCTGTTACTACCAAGAGGACTCAAGTTCGGAATATCAGAAGTCGTGGAGGCAGGTGCAGGCGTAGAAGAAGCAGGAGTAGCAGCACCCTTGACAAGATGAAGCGTAGAATTATCCTCAAAACCAATATCGCTCAAGGTTTGAGAATCATCACGAAGAACCCTTCCTCGATAGATAATTCGCTGCCGTGCAGGTTCGATGCGGCCGCTGGCCTCGATTTCACTGATCATATCCTTTACCTGACCCAAAGTCGTCGATGGGGTACATGATGGGAGTGTAAACCTGACAGTGCTGTTTAGACGAATGTTCACGGTGATCTCGCTCATAGTGGTGTTGGATGAGAGAGATCAGGATGTTGGATTAAGTGTATGAGGAGTGGTTGGTGGTGATAGAGATGGTTTTGGCGATAACAAACTACGTATATTTATATAAATGTGCTTTTTTCGAAAGACATGCAACTCTTCTGTTGACTTCATCGAGTCGGATTCGTTTTCAAAAAATTCTTTTCTTGAGGGCTCCATCGAACTCCAATATCATCTTTCTGTCTCTGATTTCTACGGGCCCCGTACGTTAGAGTACCATACCTTGGAGGATACGCAAAGGCACAAATTTATCTGTACGTTAACTGAATTTGGATAATTTCTTTTCGACAAAATTGACTCCCTCTAGAAATTGGAAATTTGACATTTGTAGCCCATGGTAATGAAACATTCTTCCCAGATATAATGTGATTTCGTTCAAAGATTATCGTACCATACCAATTAAAACAGATTGGATCTTTGAATCAATGTTTTATTGGAATAAAGTATGAAGTAGACTGCTGTGTGGTAACGTCTGACGAGAATAATTACATTATATTGATATATGTTCAATCTAGGGAAAAAACTTTGATTTACTGTTATTCAAATATCAACCAACATTAATTAAAGGCGCAAATTTTACCGGTTTGATGACAGTTTCTCCAAGTCGTTTCAATTTATTTTGTTCATACTCAGAATAGTTTCCTGAAAACACAAAGTATAAGGTTCAAGTATGAAATTTTCGCCTTGATTGAATTACTCGATGTTACACAAATAAACATACCTGGAAAGTAGAACCACTTGCTATCGCCCTCACATGCCAGAATGTGCGTCGCGATTCGATCAAGGAAAAATCGATCGTGGGATACGACAATGGCACATCCTGCAAATTCTAAAAGAGCTTCTTCTAGTGAACGCAATGTTTCAACGTCCAAATCATTTGTCGGCTACAGTTAGGTGCATGTATGAGTCTTTATTATGCATCTTGCGTTCATATAGCAACATGAGCTCGGCCCTTACCTCGTCCAATATAATGGTATTGGCACCTGATTTCAATAATTTTGCGAGCTGCACTCGATTTCGCTCACCACCACTTAAATTTCCGACAATTGCTTGCTGAGACTCGCTTTTGAAACCGAACTTTTCGACGAAAATAAGGAATATGAATTAGCGAAATTCTTGAAATGACGAATTCAAACACTCTACTTACCCACGAAACGTAAGCCCGAGAAGGAACGTTTTGTGTGCCAAGGCTTATTTCATCTAGGCCTTCCGAAATTTCTTCCCAAACATTTTTTGACGCGTCTAGTTCTTCCATTCGCTCTTGTCCGACACCGATCATTTGAACAGTAGACCCGACCGTTATTGTACCAGAATCAGGTTCATCTTTCCCCATAATCATCTTTATCAGCGTCGACTTGCCAGCACCTTCAAACATCGAAGTTTAGCAAGAAAATAATCTATTACTTCAAAGCAACTTCGTTCAGAATACGTACCATTTGGTCCAACGATTCCAACAATGCCAGCGGCTGGTAGTGAAAATTCGAGATCATCAATTAGTAACTTATCATCGAAGCTTTTTCGTAATGATTTCGCCTCAATAACAACATCTCCAAGGCGAGGTCCAGGCGGAATGTAAATTTTCCCGTTATTTCGTAGTTCTGGAGTAGCACTTTGGAGCATTTCTTCGTAACGATTAAGGCGGGCTTTAGATTTGGTTCCTTTAGCTTTAGGATTTGAACGAACCCACTCAAGCTCTTCTTTAAGCATCTTTGCCTTAGCTTGCTCATTTTTCTTTTCACTATCCAATCGTGAATTTTTTGCTTCCAACCAGGCTGAATAATTTCCTTCAAACGGAATTCCTTCACCACGATCCAATTCCAGGATCCACTTGGCAACATTTTCAAGGAAGTATCTGTCATGGGTAATGCAAACAACAGTTCCTGTATACCTCTCGAGGAACTGTTCGAGCCAGGAAATTGATTCGGCATCTATCACATTATCCCATTTGACATATAATTAATTTTCAACTGGTATAGACAAACAAACCTGAGCTTCAAAACTTACCCAAATGATTTGTAGGCTCGTCCAACAGTAACATATCGTGATTTTGAAGAAGAAGTCTGCATAGAGAAACTCTTCGACGTTCACCTCCGGATAGAACTGCTGTTTTCGCATCACTTGGAGGTACACGAAGAGCATCCATCGCACGTTCCACCGTTCTATCGAGCTCCCACAAGTTATTTGCCTCAATGGTTTCTCCAATTTTTTCCAACGAGTCCATTACACTGGTCATCTCCTCATCGGTGATGTCAGGATCAGCCATTTTCATACTTAAATTGTTATAGTTATCGAGTATGTCCTTACTACTTCTCACTGCATCGTCAATACATTCCTGCACCGTTTCAAACTCAAGTTCAGGCTCCTGAGGCAAGTAGCCAATACTTGCGCCGGGTAATGGTCGCGCCGTACCATCATACTCCGTATCCACACCTGCCATAATCTTTAGAAGAGTACTTTTTCCAGAACCGTTTAAGCCAACTACACCGATCTTTGCACCAGGATAAAACGCCAAGTTAATGTCTTTGAGGACTGTTTTACTTTTGTCAGGGAGAATTTTGCTAAGCTTGACGATACTGAACATAAAATTGCGCGTTTGGGCATCAAATCGTTGTTCCTTTATACTCGCTTTCTCTTGCTGACGTTGATTGTTACCTCCCCCACCTCCTTTCTTCTTTTTCTTCCCATTTAGCACGAACCCAGACCTTATCTTATAGTGGTCGGTAGTTGGCGAGTTGACCACGAGGCCAAGGGAAGGCGAAGAAGTAGTGAACGCGTCAACGACCCCCGAAAAACATAGGAAAGAAAGAACAGCTGCAGTTGTACACAGGGCAAACCCCGCAGACATTTGCAACATGGTGATAAGGGAAAGCGTTTGATTTAGATCTATTACGGTAAACACTAGATATTTTTTTTAATCTGTATGCTTTTATTTTGTTAACTTCTACTATTGTACCAGGTATTGTCTTTTGTTGAGGAGTCTTCTCTTTGTACACTTGACATCCAGTAATAAGAGGGTGTCATAATTCATAATTCGTACTTTGAAATTTGTATATATTTTACGGGCTACTGGAACGTATGTGACGTCATGGCTCATACTGAGGTTGAAAGAATTGACATGTGAGTACACATCGGTAGTTGAATTCGTCGACCGACAAAAATTACAAGTTATAAGAGCAGGTGCGAACAAAATAAGTAAATCTACCGGTATACCGATATCTAAAAGAAAATGGAAAGGAACTAAGAATGATAAAGGGCGTTTGCTCAAAGTTTAAAAAACTCGGATGAGTATGAAAATGCTAATACCAGTGTCGATGAGGAGAGAGGGTTAAAATATTTCCACTCAAAGCTGACATACGCGTACACAGACATCCTTCCTTGCTTTTACCAACTTTTATCATCTACGCTAACAATCATAGATCGCATAATTTAGATCTCGTCCTCTTCATCAGTCACTGGTTCGGAAGAAGAGTAGTAGGAATTGTCATATATTTGTTCGTTACTACATCATCATAGTATTTGTACCATACATGTAATGGGCGAAAGTAGCTTTCATAAAGTTGGTTGCTCGTGTTTTGCAATTTACCAAAGATAGGATGGCTCAATTTATCCCCGCCATTGTCTTTTTGGTGTTTGAAGCAAATCCACGGTTTCATTGTTCCTGTAAAATCGTATGTAAGTACCTTCCCCCAATCCACGAGATAATAATGATTGCCCTTTGAATCTAATAGTGCTTCTGACTGAATAAAAGGTCTCTTATCATTCGTTTGTGCAATAGATGTCCATCTCGGCAGTGCATAAATGTAGCGAAAAATCTAATTCAATTCAACAAGGTAAACGCACATGTAGATAATAAGTTTCCAAGTCCAAACGAGCACTTACTAAATTAAACAAAATCAATTCCCCTTCCATTAAGTCGTAGGAGTTTGAGAGAAGAACATTTCGAAGATAATCAAAAATATGTTGGAGAGGTCTGATAACTAAAAAAGCAGTTTGAAAGCTACATGGTTCGTCATGGTTTCTTATAAAAATACCTTCGTGATCACAACCAGGTTCAAGTTGGGCTCCAACTAGTACGCTTCCATGAATATGGACGACGCCGTAAAGATGATCAAAATTATTCAGAGCAATTGAGTCTGCGTCCAAATAGATAAGTGCGTCATATTCTGTAAGAGAAAAGAGAGCAATTTTCCCACAAGTTCCCCAATACCTCTCCATGTTAATGAGTCGTTCGCCATAAAGTTCCTTAAATTCCCTCACAACGCTTCTCCAATTTTCTTCGCGACCTTTACACTCCAAAAACATACCATTTTCCTCAGTAATCGGGACGAATTTCTCCCAACCTACCATCTTGAGGTCGTTTAGGTGGTCGGTCGTAATTCCTGATCGTGCATCAGCTTCTGCCGGAATATACAATACGACCCGATCCCCCTTCGCGTTGACTTTCTTTAGAGATTCGCCTAAAACCTCTGCACCTGGGACATAATCAGCAGAAGATAAAAGCGTTACCACAGCCACATTTATCTCTTTTGTTAAATCTTCGTCCACAGAAGTCGCGATCAATGGAAAAAGAACTAAAAAACAAATCTTTACGATGAAAATAACCTGCAATGTAGCCCTCGGACCGTTGAACATTTTATTTAAAGCACTCTATATACTGCTATGCTCAACTTTCTTCAAAGGTCTTAACTATGTATATAACTGTAGTGCAAGCTAACATGTATTAATAAATAATCGAAACATACAATTTTTCCCGTGCTCTAACCTGGAGCTGGATCGTCAAATCAGGTTCATCCCAATCTTGATGTTGCACGCTGCACCCACTATCACTCGAGAGAGAGAGAGAGATGGGATAGTAGAGAATAGAGATAGACAGCTAGAAACTTGACCGCTCGGCCATTCGTCTATCACAGGATCACAGGAGCATTCGCATCGAAGGAAATTCAAAAACTACATGTACCGTACACGTACACGGTACATGTGTATATCCTGTGTACTGTGTACTGTACATGTATTTAATACATGCACAATGTACATTGTACCGTTACTTCGAAAATGTACTTTCAAATTCTACTCCGACTACTTTTTCTGGAACTCGTGCCAATTTACACGTCGTGTAGAGAGAGAAAAAGGGAGGCAAAGTCGTAGTATTGAAGAGGAGTTTGTTACAACATGTCACGTTGCTTTATTTATCTGAAAGCCATTCTCGTCGCACTACAATTTCATGGAGTGTCTACAAAGATCCTTTTGTTTTTGTAATGTGTTTAATTTAAGTTCATTAATCAGCTTTCTAAACGTTGAACATGATGCTGTACATTCTATTTCTAATCCATTTCAACGCTCTAAACTTTATCTTCTCTCTCTGGTAATGAACAAGTCACTGTGGGAAGGATTGAGAGGATGACTATTTGGTGTAAAACCAAGACATCTTGCATTAATCTGATTCGCAATTTTCATAACATTCGAAACTTTAGGAAATCTAGAACCACCGTACCAAAACTTTCTCCATGATTTCAAACCTGATTTCATCCCGATCAATATACAACCCAGCACCTACTCTATAATTTCTATAACATTCTATCCCATTGAAAATAAGCGTGAGGCAGATGTTTCAGTAGTAATTTTCTTGAACTTTCAACATTCATTGCACCATCACGCGCATATCTCTAACAAAGCAATGGGGATACTCTAAAATATTCTATTGCACCAAAAAATTCGACATGACTCGTACATCTGTCTTTATTTCATGATACTTGTTGGGGAATGCTCCACAGAAGAAACCCCAACTTTATATTGAGACTTTTGTTCAACAGTCTGCTTAGGGAACGCAGCACTCTGAACGTAGATGCGACGTACTCGGTCCACCGCGGAACGAACGTCGGCATCATCACTGGACATACCCGCCACAAAGCTAATCTTCGAAGCCAGCTGCTGCAGTACGTTCGTAGCAGGCTTCAAAGAATCACTGAAACTAAACTCGAGCGCAACAGCCAGACATGCGTATGCCACAACACTGGAGGGCACGGTCAAAAAGAAGTGATCGCAGACGGAAAGCTCACACAGGAAACGAGCCATCTCGAACATATTATGACGCACAATTGAATCTTGAATGTCAATGAGGTTCACAAACTGGTTCATAAACTGTAAAGGGGTAATTGGGTTAACATGCCACTTGAGGGTTGCAAGAATTGACATCTCCATACGACCCAACATCTCCGTCGTAAATTGCCCTCGTGAAAGGTCAGCGAGAGAGCTCATCTTGATCTTGCGTCTCTCGTTTAGCTTCACACCTAAATGAAGGGTAGAAATGGCGGCCAATTGTGCGATTGCCGGATCAGTGGTATCACCAGAATTTTCGTTGTCGCAATCGTCCGTACTCATTGTTGCATCTTGCCGAATGCTAAGATAACGATCGAGGAGAAAGACACTCACGGACACGACCTCGCGCGAGAACTCAAAGTGATCTACCATCTTGAAGTACCACTCACAAATTTTTTCACGCCATCGCCTATTCAACGTTCCCTTCGATGAAAGATAATTGGTGCAGCTGTAGCAAGCGCGTTCGAGACTTTTCATCGCCCCGATGGTTTCCCTGAGATGTTCATATTTCTCGTCAACACTCGTCACTGAATGTTCTTGATTAACTCTCACCATTTTAGATTACTTATGTGAAAGACGCTCAAGGCGAAAACCATGAAATGAAAACAACGAACGTTTTCGCAATGGAAAATTGGAATCAGAAAGCTGCGCTATCTGTGTTTCTGCCTTTGAATCACAAGGGCGTGAACCTAAAGTTATCAATGTAACTATGAGCAGTATTTTGTGTCGTCCGCAAGACTTGTTCGTGTCGTGCGTGCTGGCTTCTACGCTCGTACCTGGGATATGTGGTTGATAATGAATCATGTTGGCGTACATGGAATGGTGATGGCGACGTATTGATTTACTTATTGCATATCTGTGTTACGTGTGCTGTAAGTTAAACAAAAGATTATCTTAGAAAGGGCTATTTTAATTATAGAATAGGAAGCGAAATTCCTTAAATGTACCTGTGTTGTACCTTGAATTTCGTCAGATTTCAAAGCGATTACCGACATTGAGTTCCTTGAATCTAGCCTCAGAGAGATTTCGCGGTGACGATTTGTTTTTGCGGTCATTTCTCTTTTCCAGTTGAGTTTTCTTTGCTGACGTCATCCTGCGTGCGATGAAACGCATCATGAGGCCGGCCCAATGTGTTCACGAAAACGAAAACGAAACTGGCACACACGTTTAGTTTTGTATGCGCGCGACTGCCCGGCCCAATCTGTTCCTGTTCCACGAAAACGAAAACGAAACAGACACACAACATGCAGAATATTGGAATTTCGCCACACTGCAAACAAAAATCTATTTTAAGCATTAACACACTCTCCAGTATTACAGATCATGTCACAAAAGAAGAAGGCCGCACTGCTTCCAGACACCCTCCCAAAGGAATTGCGTCGCACTATAGCGATTTATACTTACAGCATCGATTAAAAAGAATGACGAAGACGATAATTAAATAGTGAAAGAATGACGAACAATTACTACCAAACTTAGGGGCAAAATCTTTTCTACTAATTTCACTTAGAAGGAATGAGGAAAAAGTACACTTCATTGTTAACACAATTAGGGGTATTTCCCATGCCGGTTCGAGACGGCCACTGTATTTTATTTTGTTTCCACTGAATGTCAAAATTTTCTACCAATTTATTTCGAAAATCTGCAAATCGCA
>Ga0115008_10001107_pt1 | contig 21496 bp, 14 predicted proteins | sample FraStrMetagenome_FD_87164 | JGI IMG/M metagenome (GOLD analysis project Ga0115008, IMG submission 87164) | Marine eukaryotic phytoplankton communities from Arctic Ocean - Fram Strait ARC3M Metagenome | ecosystem: Environmental > Aquatic > Marine > Oceanic | place: Fram Strait | collected...
ACTACCACCAACATATAAATCCGTCCCAATTGATGCCAATGCGAATACGTCACCATTAACACCAGTACTTAATGCGGACCACGTGGTCCCGTTCCACTTGGCTATATTAGATACATTAACACCACCAGCAGATGTAAAACTACCACCAACATATAAATCCGTCCCAATTGATGCCAATGCGTATATTGTACCATTAACACCAGTACTTAATGCGGACCACGTGGTCCCGTTCCACTTGGCTATACGTAACGTGTCTGGCACACTATCAGCAGATGTAAAACTACCACCAACATATAAATCTATTCCAATTGCTGTCGATGCAAACACTGAACCATTCACAACACCGTTGTTTAAAGCTGTCATTTTAGGTGGTCGATTCAATACTATTGTTTTTCGTTTTACTTGAGGATAAATCCCGTTAAAATTGGGCATTGCATATGATAATATATCGGTTTGTATTGACGTGACCTCGGTATTTAATGTTATAGCAGGTCCGTCAGTTGGTATAACCTCAACAAACTCATCGACGTACGATTTTGTGGCGGCATCTTGCGCCGATGTAGGATCTAACACATTTTCTATTTTTCCATTTGTCATGTCTAATGTACCACCGATATTAACATCACCACTCGTCTTATATATTGTAATCTGCCACATATGAGCAGTGCTTGATGTTGGACTAGAATTGGTGCCTCGCACAACAAGTCTTACATACTTAACTTCTGTTTTGGTAATGTTAAATGATTTCAATACTGTTGTGATTAAGGTATTGGTCTCATCTCTCAAAGAAAACCAAGTAGTGCCGTTTAAACTACCAGCAAGAACCCATGATAAAGGAACTCGTGTCGTCGATGGTGCTGACATATCAATTCTACCAGTTTTGATAGTATTATTTAATTCAACCTGAACCCATTCGCCAAATTGACTAACTCCATCAACTGTAGTAGAAACCGCTCCCTCATAAGCACCACTACCAAATGTGTATGTCCCAGCACCAGATCTCCAAAAAGCCGCATCACTCTGATCGAAGGCTTGCCACGGAAATGTGCCAGGGAGAGATGTGGAAGCGTTGTAAGTGTCTGGTGTCGTAGGGCTTGTAGCGGGTGTCGTAGGGCTTGTAGCGGGTGTAACTGTTATACCACCAGAACTCAAAATACCATTTACCAGCAAATCCCCCGTTTCTAAAACACCCGTTCGGTTATAAACATTAATCATAGTCATAGCAGCCGTGGTATGAAAGGTGCTTACATTAGTTTCTCGCACGATGAGGCGTATATAACTGACTGTTCGTGTAGTAAAAGTAAATGAGGTTAATGTTGTTGAAATCAAGGCATTGGTCTCATCTCTCAAAGAAAACCAATTAACCCCATCTTCACTACCAGCGAGAACCCAAGAATTCGGAACTCTATTTGTCGCTGGGTCTAGTGAAGCCATATCAATTCTGCCAATTCTTATATTGTTATTAAATATGATTTGAACCCATTCTCCAAGTTGAGCAACCCCACTAACTGTTGTAGATACTGAGCCACCATAAGTGCTACCACCCAACGGGTATGTCCCAGCACCAGATCTCCAAAAAGTCACATTATTCTGATCGAAGGCTCGAAACGAAAATGTACCAGCAAGAGTTGATGAAGAGTTGTAAATGTCTGGTGTCGTAGTTGATGTCGCAACTGCAATTAATTTGTCGTCGAAGTTGAGTATAATACTTCCATTATCGACAGTCAAAACACCTTTAACCTCAGTAATAGCACCAACTTTACCAATTTCGACCTTTGACGCAGTCGCTTTTCCCAACAATAATGCTGTCGAAGTAAGCGTATCAACATCATTCACACGGGTTGGGTCTTTGAGGTCGATTGTTCCCTTTGTTCCATTGCTCGTCGATTCCAACGTCAATGTATCTGACGCGGCTGTACCTCCGATGATGTCTTGACCACCTGACCGCCCCAATAAAAGTTGATACTGTGTATGGTCGTCATCACCTAGACCAGTAAGTGCTCCATGGTCAGTGGCAGATCCTAATTTGGAATACACAATACCTGTTTCAGATCCCGCCCCAGTCTCCCAAATACCATCGGTTCCCGCACGCATCACAGATACAGAAACCTTTGTTATGACTCCGGCAACAACCGTGTCTGCATTAAAATCATTGTGTGTGAAACTTTCCACTGTAGGCACTAACCCGATACCACGTATCGTAAGTATACTCGCAGCATGTAGCAAGACTTCATATATCCCATCGTTATTATTCGACCCACTGATCTGTACAATATCGTTCGCGGTGAATTTTAATGCATCGGTCGTCACAACTGTCGGATTACTGGAAGAAGCAACGCCAGCCACAAAATTACCACCGACCGCGGACTCAGTTCCAGTAGGCAAATAATTTACTACCATTCCACCAGACTGTGCCGTGGGCGTTACATACCCTTTATTTAAGCAAATGTAATTATCGGCAACCAAAACATTTTCGCTGTCAATAGATGTTGTGGTACCACTTACCGTCAAATTTCCCACGACGTCTAAATTACCCCGAACCTCCGTGCTAACGCCAGCCTTACCAATTTCAACCCTTGTAGCCGTCGCTTTGCCTAACAACAATGTAGTTGCGTTCAAAGTATCAATATCATCGACGCGAGCGGTCGTTGCTATGTCCACAGTACTTGCTACGCGCATCCGTTCAGCCCCATTCGTGCTAAATGCGATTGTATCCGCTGCAGGTGCCCATATCCCGGTATTGTCATCGTCGGTAAACGTATAACTTGGTAACCCCTCCACGCCGTTTGAGTTATATACATTTTGTAATTTGACACTCGTGTATATGTTACTCATACTTTATTATATACATATATGAAAAAAAAATAGGTTAGTAACATCCGTTTTTCAATTAACGCTGTCTATTATACAATCTTGGATACCATACATACCCTGATTTTTCCAACCACTCCAGCACCTCGCGCTGTTCATACACATATGCAGTGCTTACTACTATTGATGTCATGTTGACACCTTGGTTTACTAGCCACTGTAGTATACCAAGGTGACCACCACCGACCGCGGATTGTGCCGTTCGTGATGTCATGATAACATTGTGGCGCATCAGCAACTTTAGTATATCAAGGTGACCAATTTTGGCTGCTAAAATTGCCAAATACTCTGTCGGCTTGACACCTTTGTCTAGCAGCCATTCCAGAACTTTTATGTGGCCACCACCGACCGCGTATTGTGCCGTTAGTGATGCCATGATAACATTGTGGTCAATCAGAAACTTTAGTATATCAAGGTGACCATTTCGAGCTGCTAAATTTGCCAAATACTCTGTAGGCTTGATACCTTGGTCCAGCAGCCATTCCAGAACTTTTATGTGGCCACCTCTGGCCGCGACTTCTGCCGTTACTGATTTCATGACAACATTGTGGCGCATCAGCAACTTTAGTATATCGAGGTGGCCATTTTGAGATGCTAAATTTGCCATATACCCTGTAGGCTCGACACCTTGGTCCAGCAGCCATTCCAGAACTTTTATGTGGCCACCATTGGCCGCGTCTGGGGCTGGCAACCCATTATAATTCGAATAGCCTTGTAGCATGTGCAGCCATAAATGGATGTCTCCCTTTTGCTCCCAGTCCCCATTAACGATGTCTTTGAGTATCGGAACATCAAGGTACTGATCCAGACGACTTAAATCTCTGCGAATGTCATCATCGGTTGGGATAATACCACGGACGATTAGATCAAGAAGGGCCTCCAAACTACCATCATTTTCGAATTCGAAAATCATTACAATATTGCCACTTAGTTCACTAAGTTTCATGGGACTCATATCCCCATAAAGCTCATTTGGTATAGGATAATTTGCTGTAAATGTTGTCATCGGTTCAAATGTTGTGAGCTCTGTATTAAACCATATAAATATTCAAATTTAAATATTCAAATCACCGGAGATAGTACACTTTTATTGAATCACGTTAGATATATTTAGTTTTTTGACACCATGTTGATGGTATTTTCAAAAAAAAAAATTAGTTCTTCGTAAGATCGATAATCTAATTGGTCATTATCAAACCAATTACCGTAGTTTGATGCATATGTCTGAGTACCGATATTTTTGTATCATTGAGATATTAAACTGTGTACCAAATTCCGACATCATATTGTAATGTTGTTCTGTCATATTGGTCAGTAAGCGATAACGATGTGACGGATGGACCATCGATGGTATCAGTACCACCGCGATTAATTGTGACCGTTGTTGTTCCAATGTTAATAATTGTATATACCGCACCATTAGTTGGTGCAGTTGGAAGTGTCACGGTGCCTCCGGTTGTATCAGTAACAGTGTTAACGCGTTTGCCGTCGGTTGCAAGTATATGTGTTGCACCAGTTCCCGTATACGCTCTAACACCTTCAACAACACGACCACTAAAAGTTGCATCATCATCGACTGTAAGTGATCCTTTAACCTCGGTAATATCACCGGCCTTTCCGATTTCAACCTTGTCGGCTGTCGCTTTACCCAGAAATAACGTTGTCGCTGTGATAGTATCAACATCATTAACACGCGTCGGATCTTTGAGATCAATTGTGCCCTTTGTTGCGTTGCTTGTTGATTCCAATGTAAGTGAGTCAGATGCGTCGATTCCACCAATTAACGATTGGCCACCTGTTCGACCGGCTAGAAGTGTATACTGTGTGTGATCATCGTCAACTAGACCAGTAAGTGCGCCATGGTCGATAGATGCGTTGTTTAACAACACATCGCTAAATACGAGTGGTGTCGTATTGCCAACACCAACCTCCCATAAACCATCCGCGCCAGATCTCATAACAGAAACATTGACTCTAACTATTGTACCGGCGACTGTCGTATCCGTGGTGAATTGACTTTGTGTGAATGCTTCGACAGCACCATTAATGCCGACACCTCGGATCGTGACGATAGATGACTGATGTTCAAAAACTTCAAATAACCCATTGTTAGACGGATTTGCCGCGTCCTTAATTTGGATAAGTTGGCCTAATTGCAAATTTTCTCCGGTATCTACTACCACTGTTGGGTTAGAAACACCAACGACGCCCGCAGTGAATCCCCCAGTATCGACCGTATGTACCATATCGTTAACCGCACTTGTGTTTACAGTAATTCCACCGGATGCGCCAGTAGTGCTAGTATACCCATTATTTACGTAAATATTATTATCGACCACGTTCAAGTTTACAGATTCAATGTTGGTAATTGTTTCCGTCCCACTTACTGTAAGATCACCAGTTATAACGACATCACCAGAAACTGCCAAATCGGCACCAATGGCGATATTATTAACTGTGCGGATATTATGAAAAACACTCGCCATTTTATCGTATATATATATATTAGTAATTATAAAAATGAAAAATACAATACAAATGACGGTATACAATTACTCCACGGTATAGCAGCCATTGTATATGGGTTGGTTTATAATGTATACCATATATTGTTGTTAAAATTATAAACAATTGTCATAGTATCGTGCTGATTAGATAAGTCAATCCTATTGCTAACACCGTCTATCAGTGAACCAGTCACGATAATAGACTTTGATGCAGTAGATGCGTTAATGAATTTAAGACACAATCCATCCATTGTTGTTGTCCCGAGTGGTATGTTGTATGTCAATGGCCCAACCCCTGTTAACACCGTCATACTGTGTAAACTGGCTTCAGTTGGTGACAATAACCCAGTTGCGGAAACTTGATTGGGTTTGTACAATAGAGTATCAATCGATATTCGACCGGTCGTAGATAAATTAACGACACCTGCCATATCACCAGTGTCACTAACCGTCACCGTACTATTTTTCACAACGTTCCCGGTCGCACCATCCATGCGAACCAATGCATTATCCGTAGATGAACCCGGTCCAACAACATCACCTGAACCAGCAGCTGCGACATTAACTTCAAGACCTGCATCATCCGGTTTCCAGTAAAGTCCAGCACTCGAAGTCTTTTTGTAAAGTCTACCTGAACCCGACCCCGGATTCATTGGCTCTGCTATATCGTATAATTGCATATGACCTGATACTGTAGCATTGCCAGTAATCGATACTCCTTCTAGTGTATTGAGTGGGCCCTTAATATCTGTGACAATTGCCGGTTTAGCGATCTCTACTTTTGTAGCTAATTTATCACCTATCACTAATGCGGTGGGTCCTGTAGTGTCGATGTTGGTGAAATCCGCATCAATACTTATTGTTGATGCATCAGTGGTCAATATTATTTTTGATGATGCCGCCGTAAGTCCACGAAATGGTAAATCGAAACCAACCTTTTCTAATACCAAAGGTAGACCACCAACCGATGATGAGGTATTAGTTTCACCAACACCTCCGGAAAACGTTTGCCACGTTGCGTCACCGTTTGCATCGGATCGCAGAACTTGACCATCGGCCCCGCGTGTTGGTGGTAGTGTATATGATGTAGATTTGCTTCCAATTACTATCGAACCGGTGTCATCAGTTGAATTAGGAATAAGTGTCAACTTTTCACCACTGTTCATACCACCATATATCGTCTGACCACCTGCTTGACCCGATGCTGTGACGGTTGATTGCGATAGTGCTATATGCGACTGTTCAAGTGATATTATTCTCTTTTGTAGTGCAGTCACATACCCAACTGTGTCTGAAGAACCGACCTGTTGTCGTCTAGACATAATGATTATATAATATGTCAATATATTTGACACATAGTTTATACTAAGTGCCACATCGACATACCATCACTTATTATTTTTTGCCTACTAAATGGAAATAACCCGGTTGATGTCGTACCGGGTTGGTCTATGCTATCGTTACCAGTCGCAACTATATTAAGTGCAAATGGTGGGCCAAATAGTGGTTCAGCACGTGGTCCGGTAGTTATCCTCGCGTAGTTTCTATATATAATGTAATACTGCCCTGTGTTATCTGCGGCACTTGGTAATGTTACGGTTTCTGTATCGCTATTGCTAAATGTTATAAAGAAGTCATTGTCATTCAGATTTCTATTGACCACACCCGACTTATCTTCCACTACTTTATATATGATACCGCTATTGAGATGTATCTCACCATTACCCTTAATTTCGATAGTTGCCGTTTTATCGTCGTTGCTTAAAATGAGTGGTTTGTCATCAACAGAGGTTACGTTCACTGAGGTATTCGATTGGTTGACAATCGTAGTTGCGGCAGTTGCAAAACTAGCATTCGCTTCAGTTGCAGCCCTTTGAGATAAAGTAGTGAAGTGAACTGAATTTTTTGCCGTGCGTCTGGCCAACCGATTCGACATGATTGATGTATATGTTACGTATCGTATTTATTGGTTTTGATGATTTAAATAGGTTTAAAAAAATGTGCCATATCATATACACCAAGTACCAGTACAAATGTCGTACTATGGAAAACTTTACGTCGATGACCTCGAGGCCATTACGACCTCGTCAACCCCACAATTGGTTGTTCCCAATGCAACTTCTGGTTTCGCAACAACCGTCAAAAGTAGCGACATTGGGACCGGTGACTACACGTTGACTTTACCCATCGATGATGGTAGTATCGGACAATTGTTGACTACCGACGGGTCTGGTACGCTGTCGTGGTCGACCGGCCTATCCATTACGTCAGACCTCACGTTGTCTGGTTTGACTCCAACAATCACATTATCAGGCATAAATGCTAATCTCACAATTGGCGATGCATCCGATACTGTCACTGTCGCCGGTAATCTAGTCGTTGAAGGTACAACAACATCTATCGATAGTGTAAATTTATTATTGGCAGACAATTTTCAACTTATTAATTCAGACTATGCTGGCGTCGCCGCTGAAAGTGGTGGTATCGTTGTTAATTACAACCCAACGGCCACGACACAAAGTGGTGCAATCGGTGGTGTTGCAAGTACCAGTACGATCACCGTCTCAAATGGTGCGTCAGGATTCGCGGCGGGTGATCTTATTTTGGTCACCGGTGCTGACAACGTCGATAATAACGGGATCTACGAGTTTTTGAGTGAGACCGCAGCAATACCGAACGTCATTACAATCAACACAACCCCTTCGTCCGACTTCGCACAAAATGTATTCGTCACCGATGTAACTGATACCGGTTACGACATCACTAACGTCAATGTAAGTGAGTTGAGTGTTGATCCTGCAACAGGTGGGTGGCGGTATTCAAGTGGGTCGACCGCAGCCGATGTTAACACGTACTCCACGTTTGTAACTTCTGGCGATACTGCGACGACTATTGACATCGATCCTAACTCATCCACCGGTGGTGCACTGACAGTAGACAACACCGCATCACTCGCATCAGGTAGTTTAGTGTCAATTGACGCAACCGGTGGGCAAACTGGTGGTGACCTCGTTCTCATTACCGGCGTCGATGGTCAATCCGCGTTGAATGTTGCCGATGGTGATGTTACGATTGCCGACACTTTAACTGTCGGTGACATCGCCACCGATGCAATTGATTCGGCTACTGCCGCTACATTCTCGATAGGATCAGTAACTGCAACGAAGCTAGAACTTGCCGACACCGGCGTTACTACCGAGGTTCAGGGACCACTCACCGCACTGGAGGGTGCAACTATTACTGGTGATCTGACCGTTAATGGGCAGGTTAGGAGATGCATTACTGCACATAATGTTACCGCAACAGTACTAGTCACTGACTGTAATATTATCACATCGACTACTGCCGCGGCTGTCACACTAACATTGCCAACATTAACATTGAGTGGATCAACCAATGGGCTGACGTATACATTCGTTAACACTACCGGTACTAACCCACTTACAATTGCACGTGGTGGCACTGACACGTTCGAAGGGTCGGCAGCAAATATTGTGTTGACAAACCAGTATCAAACCGTCCAATTGACTGCGGTTGGTAATGTGTGGTATTTTGGATTTTAAGCGTTTTAATGACGTCATACACAACTTATTTTTTGCCACTAATAATATCATGTCCGACAACATGTTAAAAAAAATACCTAATTTGATGAAATTACACCATCATGGACTTGGTATTTGTATCGGGTCACACATTTCTAAAAGCCATGATAAGTGTTCAAGTTTGAATTTTATGCAACCATATATACGATGGCGATATTCACCCGCATAAAAGTCCCGCCTGAGTACCTGCAAACCGACGGAGAAGAAGGCCATGAACAAAAGCTCGGCGCGTACATCACTGCGTTCTCATTGGCTAATAATAAAAATCGCGGCATGGTTGCGTGTGATGGGGTGATGGTGGTAGTTCATCCTGGCAAAATAATTGCTGAAGATACCAAAATCGACATCCCCGTTGGCATGCACGTGAATGCCAAATCTCTGATGCATATCTCCTGTGATAATTATTTTAATAGACCAACCGCGGTGTGTGCACGGTTTGTGGAATGTGAGTGTGACAATGAGGTGTGCGGCGATGCGAGTCAGCGGACTGGCGGTATTGTACTCTCGATACTGCGCGACCCAAGTTTAATTTGTAGCAACAACATGTACATTATTGGGTGTGATCTATTTACATTCATGATTAAGGGAACCCCACTGCACCCTAGCGTCCTTGCAGCTGAACATGACATGCGCAACGCTGACAACGAGAACAACGCTGACAACGCTGACAACGATGACAACGATGACAACGAGGACAACGCTGACAACGCTGACAACGCTGACAACGCTGACAACGCTGACAACGAGAACAACGCTGACAACGATGACAACGCTGACAACGATGACAACGAGGACAACGCTGACAACGATGACAACGAGAACAACGCTGACAACGATGACAACGATGACAACGCTGACAACGCTGACAACGCTGACAACGAGGACAACGATGACAACGCTGACAACGAGGACAACGATGACAATGTATACGGTGAATTTATTACACTCACCTAACCGGATCCACCAAGCTGGTAGTTAGTATATTTTGACGATCAGCATCTCTGCTTCTTTTTTTGGAGGTGCTCGCAGATTATGTGATAACATATAAAATGGCGAAACATATCGCACAACTTTGCTGTGCTTCGACTTAAGCCATTCTGAAAATGAACTTGAACGATACAGGTCCCATGATATGATTGCCACTGTCACGAATACATGAGCGTGCATTTTCTTTATCAGTCGGTGAGCGGCAGCATTGGACATCTTATTAACAGTGTTGGTTTCAAAATCTATATAACCATTGAACACACCAATCATGTACCGAGTAGTCACTGATACAACACGCGTTCGCGGAAGTGTTCTTACCGCTTTCGCGGACCAATCGGTCAGTCTATCGATCATAACATGCGCAAACACGTTACTTGAGTCATCCAAAAATCGATGAACCAGTACATGGGATGTAACATTAAACAGTATAGTAGTGCGACGTTTCAATTCACCCACACCGGCAAACGATATTATATTATCGACCAGTGATGAATTATTGCGGTTGGTCAATTTTTTTAGGGTTCGATGGCTATTCGACTGTGGCTTGGCCAATGATTCGCCCGGACGTGTGGTAAGAAGATCTAACTCGGATCGTGACAATCGCGGAATGCTGTCGAGTTTCTTCATTTCGTACAAGCCACGTATGTCCAATTCTTTCGGTTTGAGTTTACATTTTTCCAACGATGGCACTTTGGATTCAAGGAAAGCGAGGTGTTTGATGATCACTTGTTGTTTGCGATTTGAATCAACCACCATTTTCACATCGATAGAAGGACTCGTTTCATAATCTTCATAGTGTATCTGGTCAGTGATGAGTTCATTGAAATTACGCGACTCATGTGGTTTGATTGTCAAAAGTTTCATAATTAATACATTCCGTTTGACCTTGGGCAGGTTTGCATGACTAAGATATCGGTTAGCCCGGGCCATAACTTGAATTACCTCTGACTCGTTCCAACTCGGCTCAACCAAAAACATGTAACCGGTCTCGAGCAAATTAAGCCCAGTCGCACCAGCTGCACTAATAAGTATAACTTTGATATCACCTGCAACATACTGTTCAACAACTTTTTCTCTCTTCGATTTGGGGACCGACCCATCAATAAATCCAAACGGGACCCCACCAGACTTCAACTCTTTGATAATTAGATTCGACCCATGTGTTTTGAAGTGTGTGAATATTATGAACTTATCATTGTGTGTGCTGAGAATTTTTTGCGTCAGTCCGAGCTTAGCGTTAGGTCGTCGTACAATTGTAACCTGTTTGATAAACCGTATCATGTAGTCGATTTTTTGTTTTGAGCTGGAACTAACTCGACGAAGTCCATTAAAAAATGATTGTAAGTCTTTATCATCATCTCCCAGGTCGAATATATTTGCGATTTGTTTAGTAGACTTATCCTTTTCCAAGTTGTGATAAAGCGACAATGTCTCCGCGTTCATGACGATTGGTACGTACATTTCTTTGGTTGTTGGGAAATATTTTTTGGTACGCACGGGGTCATTCTCAAAGAACGACAGTCGGCATCCAAAATAAACTTCAGACAGCCTCTTATTGTTGAGTATCTCATTGAATGTTGCCACATCCGTTGGTGACTTGCCGTGAATAATACTCATAAGTGGTTCAAGGTCATATGGTGAATTAATGATCGGTGTCGCACTTAACAAAAGCACCTTGTTGGCGTCTTTAGCACAATCCATCACCGTCTTGAATGCGGCACTCTCTGCATTTTTAAGACTCTGGGCTTCATCAATTATAATTAGGCTGTCCTGACAATTGCATGGATCACTTACGAAACCCGTATATGTGTAATATCGGTAACCCTTGGGATGTGTGGGTTCGTAAGAATTTAATTCTTTTTTAAACCCTGCTAACAGGCTAGCCGGTGTTATTACTATCACTTGATGATCGGGGTATTTGTCCAAATAGCATTTGCTAGTCGTCACCGCCAATAGTGTTTTACCACTGCCAGCACCATGAATTGCCAGCGCTCCACGTTGCTTTGATTTTATGAACGACTGGACAAACCGCTTCTGATGCGGCTGCAATGATTTGCTACCTCTTGTAATACAACTCATCGCGTATATAATATGGGAATAAGTCATTCAGATCAGTAAATCCGTTAAATTTGAATTTTTTATCATATAATACATAATCCTCCGCAGATCGCCTACTATGTACGCAGTGAGCCAACCAACATCACGCGCACATAGTCGTCTCCATGCGACAACTCCCGTGTCTACCGTTGTACGTGATTCCGGCTGGAAATCAGGCGTTCGCAGGGGTCTGCTCCTAGAATACCCCGACCATGGAAAAACCGCACAGCTGTGGACAACGACCCACAACCCGGTACCGGGAATCCCCGCTACTAACCCCGTGGACCATATTCTGGCGGTTACGATCATTGGGGATATGTCACGTGCTTCCCTCAGTAAATCGTTGCAGGCCGCGTCATGTTCGGACGCCGGTGCTGTATATGACATCGATGGCTGTAGGTTGGAGTTGTGTAATATGGAGCACAAAGACCACCGCAACCCCGCAGTGGGGGTGTGTCCATGGGGTTCATCACCCGGTGGCGCTGATCTTTATCGAGCAAGCGAGACATTCAGCAATTGGGTATATTCCAAGTGTTTACAACCCAAAAAAAATGGTCCTTATTATGAAATGGGTTGCACAACTCTGAATGTGAGTACCTCGTCAAAGGTTCGAGTAACGATTGGTTTAATACAGTCGATCTTTAACTCGCTGAGTAACGGTGACAAATTCCTCGATTTGCACCACATTCACATAGCCAAGCTGCTACACACCTCCGCGCAAAATTACGCAAACCACGGACCACCATCGGGTATCACGGACGAGTATGAACTATTTCGTGCGGTATGCAATGCCATTGAAGATCGCGACTCATCCTGTGAGAGTGCTGCTCTGGCTTACCCCAACATGCGCAATACGACATCAGTACCTGATTGGGTCAACGCACTCATGACAGTTGCTGAGAAAAGGCCCGAGTTGGTAGGGGGATCAACTGGTGTATCATCCGTTCCCGAGTTCATTGGAATGGCATCAGTATGTGGCATTAAGCTCGAGCCACATGTGATGTTACGGATGGTGATTGAACGGGTGCTCCGCAAGTGCCCATGCCTGAAAGATACGAACCCGTTCCAAGCGGTTGGTGACCTTGTGCAATATGTCATTTGTTCACTCGGTGATATTATCGCCAAATCGCTTAGATACCATATCCTGATGTACAAGACATATGAGTGGTTGTCGACCAACATGATGGACACACTACTCTTGAACAGTATCATCGAGCTGCGTGAACAACTCAATGCTCAGCATTCGATTGCGACATTAATCAGTGTGCTTATGCCCCACAACACCTTGTCGGACGAAATGATCGCGGAGGTGTTGTTGCAGACCAAGTCGGGGATTAACCCGGGTGTCGTGGTCTTGCCGGAACGCTTCTTGCGAGAGCCGTTGAAGCCAGTGATGCTCTATAATGTGATTGCAGCGAACTTGGCGCGAGATAAGTCCGACAGGGAGGCCGATGAGAAGGCTCGCAAGTTACTGACCAACTTAAAAGAATGGCAACGCATCACGAAACTGATCGCAGAGTCACCGATGCCAACTGACCCGCAGTTGTGTAAGTTGCTATGGAAGGAATACTTGGTAACCAGGCCGCCACGAGATTTGCGTACATGTGTTGCGCAACTGGCCGTACATGGGCCTGAAAATGTATGCATCGCGTTCATCAGAGGTGCGAGTGATAACGGTTTTGGTCCCGGGTTCAAACCCAGGTACAGCCGCTTATTGACGGTTGCAATGCTTGCAATCGATGCCAACGCGAGTACTGAAGGTCCTCGGCCAATTGAAAACCACATCAATTGGAGGAATATGAATAGCGTCGGGGTATCCGAAAAGAACCACCATGCTATTCGTATTACGTCACAGGCTGTTGGTGTATTTGAAACCAAGATGCGAGTGGTTGACAAGCTTAACGACGACTGCCAGCACAGCGAACTTGAGGTGTTGACGATCGAAGAGTCCGCATCACGGTCAAAGGGAGTTATGCGGAAGATTTACATAATCGAGCAAAACGAAAACGCTGACAACGTGTGCCCCATATGCATTGACGAAACGAAGCGGAACCCCAACAAGTTGCATGACCACCCTGGTGGTTTGTGCGATACTTGCTTCGAAAAAGTGAAGTTGTATCGCATGGCCTGCCCGCTGTGCAATATGCCGCTGCCCGCTGTGCAATATGCCGCTCCGCTTTGAGTGAATGCCGCATGCCATGGCCTGCCCGCTATGCAATTTGCCTCATCGATTATTGCTTTTTTGACGATAGACAAAATAAATACATTTGCAAACATACACGGTGTACGTACCTGGAGGATACGAATATCAATGAACGTGGTTATTAATTTTTATTGGTTTTGTCAATTTTGAATGTTGCAAGATCATAATATAATCATGACAAACACGACTAACATGAGCGACATCTGCAGTATGTTGGACGATCTCGAAGTTGGTGCCATGACCGATCAAGACATGATCAATATACTTGAAACACTTGGATATTTTCAATACGAACTCAACGCCGATACAATACAACAGCTATCACAGTATCCATGTGATCTCAATGCTGCTACCGAGGTTCAAGCCACCTATGGTCATCTGTCTGTCCCACATTTATGGGACAGATTATGTGATGAAACCAAACAAGCATGCATTAGGGAATACTTGCGACATTACATATTTTACAATGGTTATGATGCGAACCATAATACACGGGAGTTTCGCAAGCTTACCATTGCGAATATTGACTACATTGCAAGAAAATTGACATACTTGGACACATTTGATGACTACAGCATGACCCAGCTATTGGATACAAACCCCCCTGCGGAGTGGTGTTATAACCCAGCCCCAACTCGGAGAAGTGACGGCGAATATGTACGCGCACATAACTATTGCGTAGATTTTCGCCGTGCGCATTGGATGAAACATATCGCAAATTTTATTAACATCATTGACCAGCCATCAAAAATTACGACTTGAAAAAAAATAACACATGATGTGGCCAAATGCAGTAGATAACACTGTATACAATTTCTCATCTTTTTTAGTGTTGTTTTATTTATGTGGGTAATTTAAGCATCACAAATATGCTTATAACATGGTCGTGTCAACATTCGGGCAACGCGTCACACGCCATTCGAAGATGTCACTAAACTCGTCACGCATATTATAACACATCAAATGTACAATATCGTTAGTCGTGATCAATGGTGAGTCAGATATATTAATATAATTCAAGTGCAACATGGTGCGTATCCAATCTGAGGTGATGTTTGCCACATGTAAATTTCGGAGCTGTTGCATATCGGATAGGTGGCTCATGCACACATACGTGAGTTGCGCACAATTTTTAATCCAGATAGTTTGCAAAGGCGCATCGGTTGTACATATCTCGCGGATACCCGCGTCGGTTATATTTGTGTTACACATAATCAGTGTCTCAAGATGCTTGTGTTCGGCAATGGTACGTGTGAACCCATCATAAATGGTGCTACTAGTGATATCTAGTTCTCGCAGATTGCAAAACTGCGATATATGTGGAGATGCCGCTCCCCAACATATACGTAGATGTGTCAGTGTATATGATGTGGCCGAAAGTAACACACACCCATCGCATAGCAACTTTTTAATATTCGGTGGTAGTGATGGTATGATATCAACCGATGACGACACATTGAGTATTTGCAACTTGGGTAATGTGGATATCAAACGCATGTCTGCCGAGTTGATCGTTGTGTGTTTCAACTTTAAATGGCGTAGATTTGTCATTGCACCCAGTTTCTCCCAGCTGTGTTTCTCCCAGCTGTGTTTGATATATTGTTGAGCGCCACTCATATCCAGGTACGTCAATGACGGCCATATCGGTGTATCATTGTGTAAGTATCCACGGGGCATAGTCACTGATCGCAAGTGTTGAAGGTTCATATGCACCACCATCGGCACGTATCTGAACCATTTGTCCAAATGCATATATCTATACGCATCAGGGGTCAACGAATCGCATACCGACTTAGATACTTTGCGTAGTCGTGCCCAGTCGTCATACTTACCTATCGTATATTGGTAAATTGTAGTGAGTGTATCATTACACAGATCAAGCAGATTTGTGTAATGAAAGAGTGGCCTTTTTGCAACGCGTTCATTACCCATTAGTCTCCGGATCGTAGTCATTTTTGTCAGCACCTTTCGCAGTCGTCTATATCGTCTTATACATTTTCAAATTTGTTAAATTTGAATCCATATCGGTAAAATACACACATGGGTGATAATAAGCTTAGAATACTGGTTAAACCATGTCAGTCGGGCAAGACATTCGTCATGCTTGAGGATATAGTGAAGATGCTCACATTAAATGATGATACCATCGAATGCGCAGTAAACATAATATTCTGTGATAATTCACTGATCCAAACTATCCAAACCAAACATCGCATCGATACGCATGATGGCTTTAAGAAGTTTAAAAACGAAAATGGCGAATTGTCGATAACCATCTCGTCCAGGTCGACCACGAAAACCACAGATGAGCTACCTCTCAAAATCATGAAAGGGTGCAGGAATTTAATAACGTGTTCCAATAAAACGCGCGTTAATGCAACCGATGAGATATTGAAAGACCTGTTGACATACATGCCACATGTTCGCTTCCATATATGGATTGATGAGATCGATAAGAATTGCATGTTATTTAAACCAGTGTTAAGTAGCTGGACATCACGTGATAATGTTACCGGCATCACATTTATAACGGCAACACCCAGGAGACCCCTCAAACAGTTTGGGGAAATGAGAATAATAACCATGCCCAAAACACATGGTTATAATTATCACCGCTTCCAAGATTCTATATTTCATTTCTACGATGACAGTCGTTCGGATGAATACATTGATTATGTGATGGAAACATATACCAGGTTAATTCTACCCGGAACTGTTTGGTTTGTCCCGGCCCAATCAACTAAGGCATCACACATGGCAGTGAAACAAAAAATGCTCAATCGTGGCATGAACTGCATTGTGATTAATTCCGATGGCATTCAATTATATATCAGCAATGGTAGACCGATCATCATCGATGTGTTTGGCCAAAATGCCACGTCAAACATAGGTGACGACATTTCGACTATATTAGAAAAGATACACAAGCGGTACAGACTCGGCATACATGCATTGGCCATTACCGGTAATGTTTGTATATCACGCGGTGTCACAATCAACAGCAAACGTATGATGATAACGCATGTAATATTATCACCAAATATTCACAGTCGTGACTCGGCATATCAACTGGCTGGCCGTGTATGTGGTAATATCAAGCAGTTCGATGGATGGAAAGTGCCCACTATATTCTGCACTAAAAGCACTCATAGTGAGATTATCAATGTTGAAACCAAGGCGATCGATCTCGCTGCCAATGCGTACAATGAAGACCGCATTACAGTCTCTTCCGATGATTATAAATCGGGGAAGCTTGGTCGTCGGAATATCGAAGACAGGCAGTTTAATTCACTTGATGACGCATGGGTGTTTATCAAAAACACATTCACGAACGCCCGCCGGAACAAAAACAACAACCCATGGGTGCATGTCGATGGGTTCATGGTGTCGACCGTGACATACGGCAAACAAAAAAAGAAGGCCGATCTTACCGCAGACGATCGGTTATCAATGGCGAGATATCGCAAAGTTCGGAATTCACACACTTTTCTCACACGTGGCGGCTGGCAAGCTGTCAAAAAAAATTATATAATCATACCAGTGTATAAAACATTGGATAACGATGATAATGTACCGGCGTGGTATGTGCGATATGTTGTTTAATACTTACAGTAATCCTTCAAGTAGTTAACGAATGCTGTTCGCGAGTTGACACTACTCATGAAATATTTTTTAAATTTGCGAGGCTGTTCAGCAAACATAGCATATATTTCGGTCATCAAGTATGAACTTTTGCATATACCAGGCGTGTTGTTAATATGTGATGCAGTATGTTCCAACGCCCGCTTGGCAATTTTTTTACGCTTGGCTACAGACTTAGCATCCTGTATCTCACCGGCGGCACCCCTCATAAAATCAATGAACATCACATTAACATCAAATGTTCGGAGGTCTTTGGATGAGATCGGCCCATAACGTGCAAGCCATTTGTTTATCTCAGCCGGCTTGATAATTTCCGGTTTGCCATCTTTCATATAAGTGAATACAAAATCTTTGTCACCCTTGCCATGACATAGTTGCTTGAGTTCTTTAATGAGTTCTATGTTGGTAATTGTACATTTATTAACCACATTTTTCTTGCCCTTGAATTCTATGTCGATTTGGTTCGCCCCACGAAACGCCACATGTTTGCAATATATATTGCTGATGCCATGTGATTCATACAGATGTAGGTACTTCACATTACCTACACGAAACCCACACTTCCATATAATCTGCAAAATTATTGCAATGATCTTATTCTGAGTTAGCCGAGTGGACTGTATGTACTGCTTGATATCAGCTTGTATCTTTGGGAATGATTTACCAAATTCAATAAGTCGGCAGAACTTAATCTTCTTGGTCTTGGATGTGTGTAAATGCGAATACTTTTGTTGAAGGCGACCCTTATCATCATATCCTTCATATCGAATCTTTGCATATTTGTCGAGGTTAATTTTCACCTTGGTGTACGCGGGTGGTATGACCAGCTTACGTATCTGTTCAAGTATGCCACTGTCACTAACGATACCACCTTTGTGGTCGGTGAACTCATATTTCTTTTGTTCTTTAGTTGTACCCGGTTTGTGATTGCGGTATACGATCATCATAGTATATTCAAGATTGAATATTTTTTATATATACCATACCATGTACGCGGTTCGTCAAGTTATTTCGACACATGTGAGCCAATTGCCGACGCATATTATCGCGGCATATGTTGGTGCAGTATGTAAAAGTTGCAATACGGTTGGTAACACATGCAGATGTTGGCAAGACGCGGAATATTCACCATATCGTTGGTATAGCGATGTGTATGATGTAGGTATTGACTGCCCGCAGTGCACACGTGGTATGGTAGTTTTGTGTACATGTTGGCGGGTTCGTAGTATGACACGTTGCGTCGGATGTGGGTCGGAGTTGACAATAAGTAAATGGTCGAAAATACATGGCAGACACCCATGTGTTAAATACTGTAGCTGGGCTTGTCTGTTTAAAATTTAAGTTTAAGTCACATCGCAGTTCCGTGATATCTTATGTACCTGCACATGTCGTTGCCAATTTATATTTATATTACCTCCATCCAATAATATCAGTGCGACGACCAACCCATGTATTTTATATTATATTGGTAGTGTCGCGGGTGCGATCTTTTTTTGAGAAACCATGCAATTATATTTTTTTTTGAAACCATCTTCCTCACCTTCCAACCTTCCGAAGTTATATGACAGGGAAGCTTTACACACTATATGGTGGGCATGCGGAACTTCCACCGTGTCAAATCGGAACTTCCACCACCTTCCAACAATCTTCACTGACCTTCCAACCTTCCGAAGTTATATTGCAGGGATGCGTTATACAGTTGCTTTGATCCAATACATATTATTTTTGCGTTTATCGCGATCATAACCCATGCTTCGCAAAATCGGGGCCAGTTGACGTGAGCAATATGGGTTATCAACACTTAATGACAAACGTTCTCTATATTTTGATGATGGTTCGTCAACACCTGGTGGATTATTGCGGATCCATTCTGTGTGTGTTTGTTCTCGTGTTTTCACTGGTTTATTGAAATTAGTAATGTTACCATTACCTATGTTGATAACCATGTTTAATTCCATGTGTTCAATGGTTATTTTCATCGATTTATATGCGTTCATATTTGGTTCCACGAGTGAGCATATGGCTCGTTTGTCGGACCCAGCAATATCATGTAAACCCTTTTGGATGCATTGCCGTGACAGTCTCTCATCTACCAAACTTAAATTATATTTCATAATATCGAACTCTTCGACCATTAACTTGTAGTTAGCATACGCTTTGCCAACGACGATATCGTGTCGAGACTGTGTGATGCTCGCACCGGGGTACAATTTATACAGCTCATCTTCAAGACGTTGGTACTCATCACCGGTGTATTCAAATATTAACTTTTGGTTGCGATCTTCAAATACAATCTGATATATATGATAGTTTGGGTAGTTTGTCGCAGTGTTCATAACATCGGTGTGGTTATGCAGACCCATATACTTTGGCTTGATACCCCTCATTTTTAATTGCACAATAAACTTATCATTGTCAATCGATGTCGTGTCATCAAGCCAATTTTCATAACCGAGTGCAGTATTGATGATATTTTTATGTGCGATTACCATATATTCATCTACCACATTATTGATGACATTAATACCCATTCTATCTGGCATGGGTAATGATCGGTTTGCAACATTCAAGGCGTCGCGTAAACTTTCCTTGAGTGTGTCCATCGTTATGTATTCAACGCATGTGACTTTAAATTTATTTTTAGCTGACCTATCCGCGATATATGAGTTGCTGAACACATTTGTCATCTTTGAGTTCCATATTGCTCGGGCATTGTGTATATGGTATCGAGTGGCTCGGTCGCACACACGTACCTTGCGTACTAGTATCACCTGATTTATTATAGCCGGGGGGGCATTCGAACCGCGTATCATAACATGTTCCATCGATATTGGAATAGTTGGTTGGGCATGTTTCCGTCAGTGGCGATCTGTTAAAGCAATGAACCGTTGCTGGCGTCATTACTTCTTTGCTACCAGCATCACATAGCGGGTATTTCAACCATGCTGACACCTCACTGACATTGTATATATTGCGTTTTTTGTAATGTCGATTATCACGCAACCATGCTTGTACGGCATCAAACGTTGCGAATTTGTTATGATAATCAGGAGGTACTTCCTGACCCACCCTATCAACACACATATTACCCTCTATCGTACCGTTCGGACACGTCCTCGTGATGGGATGCATTGGAAACGGTACATGTTCTGTATGTTCAGGTCGCACACACTGGTTACCATTAACGGCGTATCCGGTAGGGCATGTGTTCTTTGGACCAGTGATAATTTTAGTACATGTCCCATCTCTGTACAACACGTAATCACTCGGACATGGATTTTTTAATTTACTGCTATTGTATCGTCCTCTGATCCCGTCAAATAACGCATAGTCATCAACAGTTGAAGAATATTGTATCTCGAACCCAGCAACCACAACAAATATAACAAACGATACAATGGCGAGTGCTACGAGGAGCTGTTTGGTTGTTTTACCCATACCGTGAATCAGCTATATAATGAAACACAAACAAGTTCGCGAGCAAAACAAAATGATATCTATCATCATTTTTTCGTTTGAACTTACAAAAACAAGTTCGTCTAATTGGATAGCAATATGAGATAGATACAAATATAACTACATCCAAA
>Ga0115008_10001109_pt1 | contig 21472 bp, 13 predicted proteins | sample FraStrMetagenome_FD_87164 | JGI IMG/M metagenome (GOLD analysis project Ga0115008, IMG submission 87164) | Marine eukaryotic phytoplankton communities from Arctic Ocean - Fram Strait ARC3M Metagenome | ecosystem: Environmental > Aquatic > Marine > Oceanic | place: Fram Strait | collected...
CATTCATGAAACAGAGCTAAACAATTCACTGAAGAGCCTGCGGTTCTATTCCAGCATTCATTTAGTTGTGTCACTCTTCTTTTTGGGCTTTTCTATTATGTCATACTTCTTTTCGAAGCCTGCTTTGGCGCTGTATGGTACTGTCTGTTTCACAGCGTCAACAATTACTTCGATATCACTTCTAATGAATAAAATAACAGAAGCTGGTAAAAGAGTGCAACGAATAACGCAATGTAATCTTTTCACTGCAAATATCCTTGATGCGTCATATTTTGCTATTGCTACCTTCAATGTTCAGGATTTGGTCAATGATGTTCGATACACAATAATTTGTGGTTTCTTTTTCATTTTGTACATTTTCAGTATTCTTATCGGATGTCGAATTTTAACCAGGGTGCACAGACTCTCGTCAGAAAGCCGTGAAAGCGATCAAATGGATGAAGAGGCGATTTAATTTTGTGTATAATAAGAAAGAATAAGAATCAAATCAAAGTGGCAACATTATACCCTAGAAATACGAAAAAAATGCTATGTTAATCTTTTTATGTATCATAACTAGAATTTATTTTACATGGATCTTTTCGCCCGTTTGATACGGACATCCCAATTGTAAATTCGACTAATGTTTACTTCAGCAGTAATAATCTGATTACGGGTGTATGCAAGATCTTTTGTAGTCTTATAAGTGAAATAAACACATGTGAGGGTCAACAATAGAAGGGATGAATGAAATTAATCGGTTGATTTCTTACCTCATCTAGCTGACGTTTTGCGAGTTCAAGTTTGGAAGATAGCAATTCAATTGCTTCATCATAGGTATATTCTAACATTACATTCGCACCGAGCCATAGATTTACAATCCCATTACAATTCAACTCAGCCTTGGCATAAATTGTATCCGCAAGTCCATATCGTGTCACTACCTTTTCCTCAGCCTCCATTTTTTCCTTCAAATGCTTCACTAGCTCCAATGATTTCTCAATTTCAGGTATTTTTTGTTGAAAATTAACCCCTGTGTAAAATCCGATGACAGCAATCAAAAATGTTAAGCAAAAAATTCTATTCTTTCTCAAAATGATTGACAAAACGTACTTTTTTGACTGAGACTCGTTTCATATGTCTTGAATTTGGAGAACAAATCTGTGAAAGCACCAATCAATATTTCGGCCGATGCTGACGGGGTGAAAGAATCCGCAAAGGCGCCAATATCTTCAACAAACTTGACACACGGAATACCTCGTTCATTTTCACCATCTATGATCGAAGTAAGATTTAAACTTGTGCTTCTAGCTTCTGCTTCCAATGCCTTGGAAGTTTCGTCTTTTTTCTCTACTGCGGTTGAATTTCCTTCCATTGTCTTTCCAATATTGGCCATTGTATGGAGGGGATGCTTTTTTTCTTGGCCAAGTATTTTATTTTGTTGAAATTTACGTACCGTACCTATGAGATTGTACTATACCAGAATTACATCTGATGAAGCACTCTTTACGTGAACATTAGATTTGAGAAATAATCAGCAGCTTCACTATCGATCAATTAAAACTTTTTGATTTCATTAATTTGTGGAGGAAGTTTTCATAATTATGGGTTTCAATCATAATATGCACTTTATTGCTACCTTTGATGCATGATTATATTGTTGCAACTTTTCATTTATTGTCCGAAGTTTTGAGAAAATTGCATTGTCAACATCACACAAAGATAACTCAATATAGACTCTGCTCTAGGACAAGATTAATAACTATTAAATAACAGAAAACAGGAAATTATTACTAGATAATGAAATTAGGCGAATAAAAGCTGGCTTATAAACTGAATTTCATTATGATTACAGGAAAGTAGAGATTAGTTTAGCTTTACTCAATCTAAACAACAATGATTGCACACGATGCTGGATAAAAGTTTTACAATGAATTGTAACTTGGACATAAAAAGAATGAATTAAATTCATGATGGATTAGATGTTCTAAACATTATTTGGACCTTGGATATTCATGAGTTTTCTTTTTTTGACACACTACGACAAGATCACAAAAATGAATTAGTTCTGTGCTTCTATGAACTACACACAAAATACAGATGCGAAGGTTAGAAACCACAACAAGGAAAGAATACTAATGAATGGCCCAAACAACTGTGTGTCAACTACCCTTGATGGGGCGTCAGATGGCATAGAACTCTTAGATGGGCCACTAGATGGCTTTGTCGTGGTAGTGGGTCGGTGACTAATTGTAGGACCTAAAGAGGGTGGATGACTCATCGATGGTCCTGTCGAGGGGTTCAAAGAGGGGTTTAGAGAAGGTGGGTTTCCACTAGGCTTCGCAGAGGGTCGCTTCGAAACGCTGGGGATTGTACTTGGATTGAGAGATGGTTCATTTCCATTATCCTCAAATTCCGCAAATATGTTTGCGTCTACCTCTGTTACTCCGAATGCGATAAAAGTCAAAAGACCGAGGGTGAAATATATGCAAGCTTGCTTTAGATCTCTCATCGTCACAACTGTTGATTCTTTTGAAAAGTATTTTAAATATTACGAACTCTCATCTCTCTTCTTGACCTTATTTCGTGGAAATGCTGCCTAAGCAATATATTGAATACATGCAACGGGTATATTCAATTCTGTTCTCAAATCGTATGATTTTCAATTTAATTATTGTAGTACTTCTTTCAAATTGTATGTGTAACATTTATTTAGTAGATTATCTTTCATACTAAACAAAATCAAGTTGTCATACAGCAGTCGTGCGAAAAAATTAGGAAGTAATTGTACCCTGCTTAATAATATCCAAAGGTTCCGTATGTGCTTTTTGTCAGGGTACAAGAACATGTCACACAGGATTTGTTTGTGTAAGATTGCAGTATGTATGTACTCCATTGAACTAATTTGATGAAGCAGCTATCATTCTTGACACAAAAGAAGAGATTTTTACATCACGAACAGTTCAAACCATTCTTACCAACATAAAAGTCAACATTTTCTCTTTACATCATCTAAAAGCAGCACTAAGCATTAGCTTGCTAATTTTTATAAAATGTTCGACCATATGCAATATAAATTGTTTCTTCGTGAGCGCGTTTTCTTTACGACATACTTTTTCGAGACGACAAGATGGATGCCTACATTTACAAAATTGGAATGAAGAATTAAGACATCTATTCCTTGTGAAGCGTTTTTCAAAACGAAAACAAGACGAAGATAACGATAATGATTTTGTATATCCACCACAACCTTACCGAGATGAGAGTCGCTTTGTTTGGGCTGGAAAAAATCTATCCAATACTAGTCATCAAATCTTGCAGAGCAAAGATTCAACGAATCCACTCTTGGACACTCCTCGCCCTATCCCTGATCCATATGGATGGATGAGAGACGAATCGCGTTCTTCAAAGGAGGTATTAGATCATATTGAAAAAGAAAACTTCTATTTTAATAATATTACTTCCCATTTGTCTAGCTTTCGGAAAGATCTAGAGAGAGAATTTTTAAGTCATATTCAAGAAACTGATTATACAGCCCCAATGTTTTCCAATGAGTATGGAGAAAATCAATTTCAATGGATTTACTATATACGAAGTTATAAAGGGAAAAGCTATAGCGCCTATTGTCGAGCACCTTCGCCTTCTCAAATATGTGATTTCTACAACAAATGTCAATCTCTCAATTTGAGCACCCACGAAAAGGATCCACAATTCACCTCATTAAATTCGATGACGTCTTGGAATGGTAATTCTCATGATCCAATATTTCCTCATGAACAAATATATTTAAATGGCAATGAATTGGCAGAGACTGCTCGAAAAAAAGGATCTAAGTATTTTGCAATTGGCCAAGCTGTACCATCCCCAAGCCACAAATACATTGCCTATAGTATAGATACTACAGGAGACGAAAGATGCCAACTTTACATAAAGGACTTGGAAAAAATGAGAGTTGTAAGACAATTCGAAAATCATGATGATGGAACCCCTTTTGAAATAGATGGATTAATTGTGTGGGGAACAGACGATACCACTTTGTTTTATATTAAAATGGATGACACACAAAGGCCATTTCAGGTATATCGTCGCACAATCAAGCTGCAAAGTGGCAATCAGCAAATAGAAAATGATCTAAATATGGTAGATCACGAGAAGGAAGAACTAATCTTTCATGAGAGAGATAAAAGTTTCAATGTCCATGTATACAAATCACAAGATGGGCGCTATTTATTCATTGATTCTGCTAGTACCGAAACAAGTGAAGTTTGGTATGTAGATTTGCATAAATTGGACAATAGTGATACAGTTGTAAAAGTCGTTGCGAATCGACGGTCAAAAGTACTGTATGATGTAGAGCACTACAAGGACTTTTGGCTCATCACAACAAACTATAATTCTTATAAATCTGGGGTAGCTCTGCCCAATATGAGACTTATGTTAAGTCCCGATGTTTCCAACTCATTCACATATTGGCGAGACTTAGCTTGTTTTGATGAGAAAAATCCTTCAATTACAAGAGTGCTGTTTGACGGAAACAAAAATCAAAGTACTCTAGATAGAGTCATACCATTTGAACGTTATCTTGTTTGCCAAGGTAGAGACAAAGGCCTACCTTGCATATGGGTCGGGGAACTTGTTAATAGTCAAAACAAAGATTCATTTCAGTCTGTGAATCAGGTTTTTGTTAGTGAATTTCGCTCAATTCAATTTCGGGAAAAAACTCATAATGTTATGTTGAGTCCTTACAACAATTACAAATCAAATATTTTGAACGTATTATACACCTCTCTTGTTACGCCTTTGCAGACCATGGCTATAAATTTGGACAATCCAAACGGATTTCGACTCACATTGAAAAGCAAAGCTGTTCCAAATTATGAAAAGAAACTTTATGAATGTTCCCGCACTCATGCACTTTCCCGGGATGGAAAGACGAAAATTCCTATTTCATTGGTCTATAGAACTGATCTAGTTGAACTTGATTTCAGTGAAAAGAGTTTCAAAGAAACATGCAGATGTATCCCTGTTCATATGCTTGGCTATGGTTCTTATGGTAGCACGCTGGAAACTAATTTTGATATTCTTCGTCTTCCATTGTTAGATCGAGGGTTCGTATGTGTATTGGCTCATGTTCGTGGTGGTGGTGAACTGGGAAGAGACTGGTACGAAGAACCAAATGGAGCAAAATTTTTATGCAAAAAGAACACTTTTAATGATTTTATTGACGTTGCAAAATTTCTAGTTGGGAGCAATGGGATAACGCAAACAAAATATTTGAGTTGCGAAGGAAGGTTAGTACATAATGAAGTTTTTATTGCTTGTAACAATTCAAATTCGTACTATTTTTGACATAATTCCTACGGACCTCTGCTTATATTGCATCAATAACCCTGATTCCTTCCCTCATTCTGCAACAGATCTGCAGGCGGACTACTTATTGGTGCATCTATCAATCTAGCACCTCACATGTTTCGCGTCGCCATACTTGATGTTCCCTTTGTGGATGTTGCATGTACTATGATAGATTCAACCCTTCCTCTTACGATTCAAGAATGGGAAGAATGGGGCAATCCGAATGAAGCGTGTTATTTTGAATACATCTTGAGTTATAGCCCAGTTCACAATGTCAAATCAAACTCCATTTATCCTGCATGTCTTTTGACAGGTGGTTTATATGATCCTCGTGTGCAATATTGGGAACCCTTAAAATTTGCTGCAGAGCTTCGTCACAAACTTGATCATCATATTGGATCAGAAAATAGAACTTTTTTCCAAAAATATCCCATATGTGTGAGGATTGATTTAAGTTGTGGTCACTTCGCAGAATCAGATAGATACAAATTCTTAAAAGAAAAGGCATATCACTATGCGTTTCTTTTGGACCAATTTGATCTTTCGAATTGAGAATTGTCGACCTATGCAGTCTTTTGTTCATAATAAGGATTATCAATTGTGAAAAAAAAACGTGCACTCTCTAGAAAGACTTGTATGATGAGCAAAGAAAAAATAAGAAGATCACTTGTATTCGAGTCATATGAAGCAGCTGACCTGAATCAATGAATGTGATCTGATTTTATGAACTGTCATCTTTGATCGTTGAAAATAGTTCTGTCTTTTGTCGAAAGTTAGACGCAATCTAAACTCATTATGTTGACTCAAGAGTATATAGATCTTCCCCTGATAGGCATTCTTTTTTATAATTCTTTTATTTAGTTAACTTTGTGATTATGTTGGGGAGTGGATTAATCCGAATTAGCCAAGATTAAAACATCATTTACTATGCTTATAGTAGGTATCGTCTATTAAATATAGGGAACCCTTATTAAAACTCTGGTGTGTACAAAAATCTTAAAATGAAGGGCATTGAAATCTGTGTCATGGCCAAAAAGAAAGGCCCCACCAATGGAATCGTCATCATCTTATCAAAATCTACCAACAAATCACTTCCCAATTGAGCCATAATTTGAATAATAGTTGTCCTGGTAATTCTCTTAGAAAAATAAGTACTTAAAGCTCCCTCAATTTCTTTGGTGTGTTTTACAGTATCCAATTCTTCTGCTAACCTGTATCCATCTTCAGTTGCTTGACAACCACCCTGTCCTAAGTTGGGCATCATTGGATGGGCTGCGTCACCACAAATGCATACTTGGCCCTTTGCCCACCCTTTAGCTACAAGAGGAGTCCCATCATATAAGTCACGTCTTTTGATTGTTTCCTCTGGAGATGCATTCAGAAGCTCATGAGCGAAATCGTCCCAAACGTCACCATTTTTGTCTCCTGGTTCTACATTACTGAACTCTTCTAGAAGACGGGTTAGCTTTGGGTTTGGATTTTCTGGTGTTGGTTCTGGATCAACTCCGCCAGCTGGTTCACGAATGAGAGCAAACCTATCCATTTCGAGAGTTTCACATTCTTTTAGAAATTTCAATAAATAATTTGTCACTTTACTCCTAACACATTGTCTTACCATTGTTGACGTTCCCCACCACCATCTGTGCTGACAAAGTACTTATCTTTTCCTAATAAAATTTGATAAGAAACTTCCTCAATATTACTAGCTTTGTGCTCAGAAAGAGCGGCGTAACAGGTAAAACCAGAATACCTACGACCGGCACTATCAGCCATGAGTACACTTTCTTTCGCCATACGTCTCGCTTCTGCCTCATCAAGAGCACCCCCAGCAGCTCCTGATGCAGCTAATCCATCTGCGTTAGTTTCAAGGCCGTGCATTTGACGGCGCACAGAAGACCAAATACCATCAGCACCCACAAGAACATCAGCATATGCTACGGTGCCATCCTCCAAGGTGACCTTTTCCCGAATATAATCGACATGTTTAGAGACATACTTGTAGAACAATCCTTCAATGTACTTTAATTCTATGAAACTTACCTTTAGTCCTTTTCCTTCTCCAAGTTCCTCGTATTGTCTGATGCGACTTTTGATTCTGACAGTTCCTTCAGGAATTCCATGATTAAGAAGAATTTGTTGAATTACTGGTCTGTCCACAACCCTGGTTGGTGCCAATCCAGCTTGTAGGGCAGGCTGTAAGGTATCAAACCTGACCAACCAATCTCCTTTTTCATATTGCTTTCCAAGTCCCAAGAAAACACCCTTTTTGTAACCGATTTTTAATCCACTGACACGATCAGCTGTTATAGTTCCAGCTTTTTCAATCTCCTCAAAAATTTTAGGATTAATTCTTTCGAGGGCCCTCAGCGCATTACTTTGAATTTGGATGGGACCTCCATATGGAGCATATTGACTAGCTTGTTCAAAAATAGCCACTTTCATTCCCTTCGCATGGCATGCAGCAGCAGTAACCAAACCAGCTACACCTCCTCCAGTAATAATGACTCTCAGTGGCTTTTCATTGGTTACTTGCCGGTAAGTCTCATCTTCTGGGGTGCGCCACCACTCACTACCGTCGCTATCTTTCGCACATCCACTTGCATTTGCGGCGTCGATCGATGCAGTACGGAATCTTTCACGCACTTCTTGTACACGCTCTGGAGTTTCAGGCTTTCGAACAGGAGCTTCAATTGTGGCGGCATGGAGTTGATTAGGACGAAATGTGGTTTGAATATTTTTGTTATTAACTGTTGGCGTAAAGGATGTGGTTGGACTGCAGATTGATGTAAGAAGGAGAGCGGCTAGAGCATAGCCTCTTGTATTGTGTCGGCCAAACATGATTCTGTAATCTGTTGAAGTTAGCTCGTTGAAATAATGAACTACTTCGCATACAATTTTATTGCGACCATTTCGTTTGGCATATTACGAGATACTTACTTACGTAAAATGCTAAGCATCAATACATGTAGAACAAAAGAAAGTTCAACTTGAAAATCCATCACGCTGCTGCTGTCAATTGTGGAAAAAGGAGAGCTGAAGATAAATAGGCAGACCGTTCTTAGGAAACAATTGTCGCAAATATTCCATATTTTTTGTTTACTTAGATCAATGATATATTTTTAGTTCTTAATTTTTGCAGTGCAAGTCAACATCTTCTTTCATTAACATGTGGAATCTAAAAAAAGATTTATTTCACTGAAAGATTTTATCCTGGTGCGTGGCACCAAAGAATTTTTGTCCTGTGGGGTCCCAAGGGCCCGTTTGGTTTTTAATCTTAATATAATCGATCTAAAAGATAGTGCGCATGAAACAAAAGGCTAAAAAGAATTAATCAAGAAATTCAAATGATGCATGAAACTAAAACGAAAAAAGTGAGATACATGTTGGAAATTAATTATTCAATATAATAAAATAATTTATTTGTATAGAATAATACCAATCTGCTATTTATGAGGAATGAGGGTACATTCATTACAATTCTCGCATATTGGGCATCTTGAGAGACTGATGATGTATATTTCGAAAATATCCAATGGATCATAGCAAACAAAAATAGTTTTGAGTTGAAATCTTTCTCTTCCATTGGAAATTCGACATCGTTTATAATTCATTGCACAACGATGCTAAAAGTGTAAATGCAACATCAGTGCACTCGTGGATACGTCAAAGTATCTCAAAATAAATTTCCAAGATAACACACCTTTATCATTCAGCATTACAATCAAGAGATAAAATATCAAAATAAAAGTTAGCCTTCTACAGTGAGGAAAAAACTTATCTCACCCCTCACATCTTTTTTGATTTTCCAAGGTATAGTCACTGAGGAATTTGTGACAGAAATTGATGTTGTCAAACTTTCAAATTCTTTAATAAAATTCTCCATCGATTACAATGCTTGCATCCTTCACTACTTGTTTGCTTTTCCAAGGTATAGTCATTGAGGAATTTGTGGCTGAAATTGATGTTGTCAAACTTTTAAACTCTTTTATAAAATTCTCCATCGATTACTATGCTTGGCATCCTTCAATACAAAAGAATATACCAAGAACGCTTGAGAAGCATTTAAATTTAGAGCAAGTGATTATGGATTCAGATCACTTGCTAACAATATAAAATTCGTAAAGTTGACGTTTCTAACGCTCAGATGAAATTGAGTAAAGATATGTTTCTTGAAGGACACAATTTAAGCTGAACCAAGTAGCTCAAAATTAAAGTTCTCTAGTATTCTGTTTCCTTTGCATATCTATTAAGAATCCTTTTGGGAAGATTTCCGTATTATATCTTCAACAAACAAAAACAGAGTTGTCAGATGTATCTACTAAAACTTTTTCTGACATGAATGTCATCAAAGCCCTCATTGAAACTTGAGAAAATTAATGAGGCTTGAAAAGATCTTTCGGGGAATGTTGGTGTCAACAGCAGGAAGGTTTTTTTATTGAGATTGATGGAGTAAATTTCGGAAAAATGCTGACGTCAAGAAATTATCTCACGTCCATAAGTAAAGTTGTTTGACACGTAATCACAAAATGAAGGAGAACTGAGCACGATGGAGAGTCCAGATGACAAGAACTTTCACCTAATGTTCTAGGTGACGTTTTTGTTTCTCGATTTACTTAGGCGTATCTCTAATGAGGTTTCCTTTTCATTGCATACGTTTGCGTTCGTACATACGATAGATTTTTAACAAAAACCTTTGAATGAATAATTGTAACGAATCTTTCTTGTTCAACTCTAAATAATGCTGAGCCCCCTACTGCTAGGCTGTTGGAGAGAGTGTGTCAGTTGAACGAATCTTATGTATACTACAGTATATCTTTCTCGTAGACTTGTGCCTGAATTTTGAGAAATGCGTTCCATCACAACAAAACATTACTCGTATGTTTCAACGAACAATATACTTTGTGTACAAATGCTACCTAGAAATTACTATAATTTATATCAAAAACAGCCGACGTATCTTGTAAGTTGAATTTATTCACATCTTTTTATGTTGAAATTGGATAAAACGTAATAGATAAAAGGTTATGACTACGTGACCATGTATTTTTTTCGTAATTGTTTTTGTGAAAGGAGAAAAAAATCGATAAACGGGTCCTTTTGCTCCTTTTTTATCTTCTGGCCACGTTACATTGAACTAATTCCAGGGCCTTTGATCCAATAAACTATTTTTGTTTATTAGATAATTTCATTATCACCTTAATTGTTACAAATTAAGTTGACATTTGAGAGAGCTCGTGCAATTGCCAAACTCTCATACAAATTAACTTTGTAAGAATCCGGAACTGAAGGAGTTGGGTTGGGAAGACAATGTTAGGTTACACCAAGGCTACTCTTTTACTTTTAGTCTTCGACTACACACACGGGTTTACAAACCCCAGAACACAGCGCACTTTCAATACCAAAGTTTGTTCAAGTGATACGATAGAATTGAAGAATAATTTCCAACGATCAAAGACTAAAAATGGATCTTTAAACATGGCAAACTCAAACCAAGAGTCAAATCCTTTTGAATCTTTTTTTGATAATGCTGCCAAGATTGCTTCAATAGCTGTGTTGTCTGCTGGTCTAATGCTTTCCCCTATGGCACCAGTGCACGCTGAAGACGAACTAGCAGCAAAATACGGAGGAAAGGGTTTTGATTCAAGTCTCGTTGACCAAACATGCCTCGTGGACAAGTGTTCTTTGCAAGCTAAAGCCTGCCTTGCAGATGACCCCGACTGTCGAAAGGGACTAACATGCACCGCAAAGTGTATGGGAGACAACTCTTGCATCACAGGATGCTTCGCACGATATGGTGACGCGAACCTCGACAACTTACTCAAATGCACCATTGAAGATCATGAATGTATTAAAGTCGCTATATTGGACGGAGGTGAGGACAAGTTTGGGCAAGAGCCCAAGTCCATCGCCCCCACTGTGAATAACTTCAATCTAAGAGCAATGGAAGGGTCGTGGTACAAAGTTGTTGGGTTCAACCCTAATTATGACTGCTATGCATGCCAGAAGAATTCATTTTCAAGTTTAGCTACGCCTACTATGTTTGGAAATGGACCTGATGCTGATAAGTTACAAGTAGATGTTGAATTTTCCATGCCTAAAATGCTCCCTGACGGATCACCTCCACCTCCCAAGAATTTGAGAGAAAATTTAATATTGGGTGACGACGGTATATTAGCTGGACCTCAAAGTATCGCCTTAAATAAGTATGCCACTCATGAAACAATGGTGTTTGATCAACCTAATCAAGCTTCTCAATTAACAAATGTACTCTTAGGCAGAGGCAATAACAAAGAATCATATGCAAGAACAGCACATTCAGAGGGAGAAATGTTTGGATTGAGTAAGTTTCTTGTTAATGTTAGTTGAAAAAATATGATAACCAATGCAATATCTCACATTGACAATTCAATCATAACAGAATTTTGGGAGAACTGGTATGTCATTGGAGAAAACGATCCTGATCAGTCTGAATTTAAATTTATTTATTATAATGGAAAAACAAGACAAAATACCTACGAGGGTGCTTTTGTGTACAGTCGCACAAAAGAGCTCGGCCCAGAAGCCATGAAAAAAGTTTATAGAATTGCTGATGAAGCTGGAATGAACCCAGATCAATTCTGTAAGATACGTAATGGTTGCTTCAAGGATGAGGATCTTACACCTAAAACAAATGGTCAAACAGATCCGTTACGTTCCTTAATTGCATCCACAAAGGTTTCTCAATTGCTTGGAGTTGAACCAGTAGCTGCCGAGAACACTCTCCTTAGGAGAGATGAATTACAGTCTGCCAGTAGTGTCAGTGTGCCAAAGTCAATAAGCTCGGATTCTGATGCTGATAGAGCGTGGTGGTATGAGGTCGGAGATTACCTCGAGAACCCTCACAGACATTTCGATTTGATGGATAGCTTGAGAAAAACAATGGATTGGCCTGATTATGTTAAGAATCAGGAGTAAAATCTAAATTTTACTAAAATCAGCTACATTCACCAAATTAAACTCAGCGCAGTGGAAGCTATAAAAGTACATAATTTTCAAATAAAATATTTATTATCCTATCCACGTTATTAGAGGGCCTTTTCTTTTTTTAAGTTCCAAGAAACATTGAGTTTCCCTCACAAAACTTGATACAGCTTAATTATGGTATAACATCAGACTGACAAACCCACGGAAGGATCAGAGTTAACTCAATATTCCTTTTTACTTGGCTCGACCAATCCTAAGCAATTATGTTCCTTCAAGAATTCGGCATGGGCAGGGTGATCTTCTGGGAATAGTATGAAAGTAACCAGAAACTATAAAAATAGAATAGGAAAAGATGATTGAGATTTGAATGATCATATTCTGTGGAAAGAAGAAATGTATTAGACTAAAGAGAGATTCTTACATTTGGTACAACCATTCTTTTATCAACCAAGACATCGTTCAACGATGCAGCAGGATGTACACGTACAACAGGGCATGGCTTTGGTCGGGCCCATAAACTGCCATGACGCTTCTTCCATGCCTTTCGTTGTCGATGTAACTGCCTTCTTTCTACACAGCGAGCAAGATGGGTCATATCTTCACCTTCATCTCCCTTCAAAGCTCTAGAAGATTCGTAAAATCGCATAGCTGATTTTTGATCAAGGAGCGGCTGGACATATTCAGGATGGTAGATAACCTCATGACCATCTTCTTCTTCTTCTGTACAATGAACTTCAAAATATACCGCCAACTTACTACATGTAAAAGCATTATTATAGTCCCAAGGCATATCCGTTACTGTCTCCCCGTCTTCCAGTTCTGGAAAAATTTGCGCCATTCTTTCAGCCAACATTTCATTCTCACTGAAAGTTTCAATGAAATCTGATTGATTATGTGAAGGATAAACAAACATACATGGCCAAACCCATTCACTCAGTTTGGAGGATGATAACGAAGGACGAGGCAATCGACCAGTATGAGGATGATGCTGATGCCATCGATCCTCACCTCCACTAGCATCCCCATCTCCAGCTTCATTCAATTCTTCTTCCTCAGTCACTGTTGATACCAATGGGACACGTCCTAATCTGATCCCACTTTCCTTGCACCATTTCCAAACTTCTTTCACACGTGAGACTCTTTCAGCACGTGCACGTTCTTTTTTTTGTTTTAAGAGTCTTGCCTTTCGAATTCTTTCTGATAAAGATTTTTGAAGTTTAAGAAGATCCTTATTTTGACTTTCCTGAGGTACTTTTAATCCTCGTTCAATGGCTTCACCTGCTTCTATGTAACTGTTTAGCATGTGTAACGATTTGGCAAGACGGTAATATGCTTTAACATTATTTTCATTGTATGCTATTGCCTTTCGATCACGTTCAATTAATAGTGTTAAAATAAGTTTTGAGAACGGGTCACGGATTTCAGTTATATAATAAGATCACTTTATCACGCATTCCTCCCACACACTCACCTTTTCACAACAGTCACGAGTATGCCCCCAATTTTTTAACTGCATATGAGCCATTGCGGCGTTGGAATAAAGGGTTGACTTTATCTCATCTAATTCTTCTTCAGAATAGATAGGATCATCATTCTTTTCCTTTTCTGCTTTCTCTTCGGGTGTTGGAACATAGTTAGGTGGAACTGGTTCCACCATTGCAGAATATCGTATTGCTTCAAAGTAATGATTGACTGCATCCCGATAATACTAATGATATAGATGGAAAAATAATATTATAAGAAGATGTAATTGTCATAGAACGAGCGAAAGAAGTTCGATACAAATAAATGCTTTTCACAGTCAACAAAATAATCCCAGACTTTTTGATTCAAAACATTTCATGAATAATATATTTTTCCAGCGGAAAAGGATAACGTTTCGAACTCTTCATTCGTTCTGATAATGATTTGTTCAAAGCATTCTCCTCATCTAAGAGAGTCGGTAGATAAATCGAAACAAAATTAATAAAGTCTTTCACCTCTTGTCCAGATAAGAACTCTATTGCAAGTATCCGATGAAATTTAAAAAAAAGAACCCGACAAGTGTCCTTGTGCAGGTAAAAAACAAAACAAAAAAATTCTAGCCTAGAATCAGTGAAACCTACCTGAATATTTTTCGCGACATTCTTCCTTCCAAAGTTGAAGGAATCGTTTCCCTTTTGCTTGAAGTCCAACATTAAGCAAGTAGCACTCGAATCTTCCAAAAGAGAGCTAAATGCTTCCGATAAACCACTTTTTTCAATTTCTTCTGGCGTAGAAGCAAATAGTGGTGGCAAAATTTCATCATCACAAATACGAGCCATGTAAGCTTCTTTTTCTCCAGGTGACCAACCTCTTCCATCTGCAATGGCCATTTCAATTGCTTTAGTAAGAAGTGCATCTGTTTCGTCTTCATCCTCATCTTCTTCTCCGTTCGCCACACGAGTGTTTTTTTCTTCGTCCATTTTCTTTTTCAGGTCGGCAACCCGATCAAGGAATTCATCATGATCTTCTGGTTTAGCTTTGGTGGACATTGATTTCTTGGTAAGATGTTTTCTATTTTATTTTATTTTTGACCGCAAAATTTTTCATCGGAAACTATGGAAATCAATGGCGTGCACTTACCCTACCTTGTCGATTGGTTTAATAAGATAAATAATTATTTTAGTTATTTTATTTTTCATTTTAAAAGTTTTTTCGGGGCCTTCATAAAGAGTTTTCGTGCACAACAAATCCATACATTCTACGTGTAGTAAAAGTTAATTAAAACATTAGACAACCGAAAGTGCAATTCATTTTCTACAAACGATAAAAAGAAATAGAGGCATAGGAGAAACCAAGAGAATGTGCATTATTTTGGGATCACGAAAAATTATGGGCGTATATTACTCTTACAGTGTAAGAACTAGACTCCTTCTTCTTTTTTTATTTCTTGCTCAGTATTGTTCTGCTGTCGTTTCTACTCTTACCCACTATGGTACTAAGAGTGAAAGTAGGAAATCATCAAAGTGCTTCTTCTCTATACAATGTTGACGAACCAAAAAAATCTCAAGAGATTATCATAAACATTATTCAATTTCTTCGCTTTATGATTACCTTCTTACTTTAACTTCATGGTTTTAATCCTCAATTTCTTGTGTCGCAGAAATGCATGTTTCCACTTGTCGCTACGGGAAAGGGTTTTGCCTACGTACTGATACAAGATGTCTGGAATTATTATAAGGCCTTATTAATAGATGAAGTAAATGTTATCAAAATTCAAGATAAGTTATTACAGGCTATTCATGGAATGTTGGATGAAGAAAAATTGGATTACGCCTTAAAGCTTTCGAACCGAACCGTATTTTTAATATCCAAATACAGATCGACCTGTGTTAAGCAAATGTCCTTACATTCATAGTTAGTCGATTCCAAGATTTTCCAAAACAAGAATCACGCGCTTTATGTAAAAAGACGAAAATTGATGAAAACAAGATATTGAGACAAATCTGTAATTTCAGTCGGTAATTGAGAACCAAGAAAAGCTAATTTTTTCGTTGCCGATATAAATAGGAAAATAGATTTACGCATGGTCTATTCATCCTTCAGAAGTCAAAAATTAGTTGGTAATATCTAATAATATGATCATTCAAGAATCATATGAAATTAATAATCCTTTGTCATTCACGTATAGTTTTAACTAAAAATGGAATTCAAGGTAAGGCAATTAGCTAAATTGATCAAAATGAAGAGTCGTTTGGGAATCGAAAGTATAATTTTGAATACTTATGTTGTTGTTGTTGCTGTTGTTATTGTTGTTTTATGTTGTGCTGTGTTTCACCATGTCCATATATGGCTTCGTTCTGGAAACGCATCCACTAATAGATTCCAGGAAACCTATGTCGACCATAAATTTTCAGATGTCTCATTCGTTTAAAATAGGTGAGAAAGGAAATGAGCATCAGATGCATTACCTTGATATAGGGTAATAAACTATATTAATCTTTTAGAGCGAGATAGGCTATTAATTATACTTTCTCACCTTTTACATACGAGATAACTTTTTATTGATCCTGCTTTGGGATCTGGCTAAGAAAAAATTTCACCGTTCAGAAATTATTTATGGCTTATTTTAAGGATCATACGACAATCCTACAGATAATACATGCATAACAATTTTATGGAACTAAACAAGACACATTTTTCCCTTTTAAGTCTGGTCTTAACACAAATCCTATGACCTAGTTATTTTTCTCTCCCAAGTTTGGTCTTGACACAAACTCTCTGCTCTAGCTGTTCATATAATTCCAAAAAAATCAATAAGGATGAGTTTGACTTCAAATGATGATGTAACTGAATTCATTTCAGCCAGAAAGTGGTCAACCTTAAAAATCTTCTTGCTTAGGAACAGATCACTTGTGAAACTCCAAAGGAGTTATAGAACGGATCCTCAGTCCAGTTACAATCTCTTGCATGTTGTTTGCGAAAATAACCCACCTCTACATATTGTCAAATTCATACGAAGAAGACACCCACAAGCAGTTTTCGAAAAGGATGACAACGGTCACTTTCCTCTGCATATAGCATGTAAATCTGGATGTTGCCCTGAGGTGATAAAGTATTTACTAGATAAAAATTCTGAGGCTGCCATGAAGACTGACGATAAAAAAAGAACTCCTTTCCTCTTAGCATACAAGTGCTACGCACATAATTGTGAAAAAGACTGGATCCCAGCGAATCAGGACCTTTATGAAGTTGCATCAATGCTTAGTGCGTTTGACTCTTCGTCGTTTTTTTTGAAAGACTATGAAGGGAATACAGCTTTAGAGTTTGCTGTGAATGGAATGCTTTCTCCGGCACTTGTCTCCCTTGTAAAATCTCTTCGAGGGTTTGAAGATACTTCAGAATTTGAATAATTGATTATTTTCTTTGATAATGAAAGTCCATGGATTATTTACTTGAGAAATGTTGATAATTTGTTTACTCTATGGACATAAAAAAGGGAACAAAATAAATGGAGAGAAATTGTATATTATCGTCTTTGGTCCAATGTGTGCATTACAAAACGATTAACTAACAAAAATTAGTTAATATATTTAACTTGCCGATCAATAAAATATATGTACGGTACTGATAACTTAATGTGACAATTGAGCTGTATACGGACTGCTGATAGCTAATACGAGCAATTCATGAAAAATGTAGATTCTTCAAAAATAAAATGCAACAAAACCTGAGAACGGTATAGCACTCATTTACGCAAAACCAAAAACCCCGATTTCCCCCATAAAACTTTTTTTTTCAACCATTTCGTGAGTCCAAATTTCGAAATATGGTTCTACATCGAAATAAATAATATATTTCATATCATGGAAGGTTCTTGGATTATCTTGACTCAAGTTCAAAACTTTTGGAGCAACAACTTTTTCCACTATCCCAGTTGATTCTGTACCATCAACATTTGACCTGTGAATGCAATACCCGAGTAAGGCGTTCTTTTCGATGACCATATCATCCTCTACATTATTAGGTCTTGGAAATAGCTTCCTTACTTTGTTTATCTTTTTCTTCATTTCTTGTAGGCGCTTTCCTCCATCTCTTTGGAATAGATGATTGTTAGAATACTCAAGTATTTTTTCCACCGCCCAGGTCATTCTAAATCTTGCTTCAGAGCTTTTGGGGGTCATGGTAAGAAAAAAATTCAAAACCTCCTGAATATCCTTCTCGGTATATTCTACTAAACTTTTCATATACTTCGAAAAAGAGGGGTAAAAACCTGTCATGACTTCATTTAACGCATTGTATTTTCTTTCTCTAACATTTTGATATTTCGTACCGTAGTTGGTAAAAAGTTCCGTTTGAGTTCCTGCTTGAAAGATTGTACCTTTGTTCAAAATATAGTGAAGAAATTTCCCGCACAATATAGGGGTGACATTTTTAGCACCAATTTTAGTATTATTACCATGTATTTCATTCATCTTGGGCAAAAGAGTTTCTTCAACGCGATCACGAAGATTTCCTTCATTGTCTGTAATGTCGAGAAATGTGTCATTAATTTTCCCTTCATAAGACCACTCCTGTAACCTGAATTCAAACAAGAAGTTTTTGGCTTCAAAGACCGTGGAGGTCTTTTCATCATGAAATGAAAGTGGAGCATATATACCCAAATCAACTCCTTCTCCTGGAACTGTCCAGGCTTCATCATGTTTTTTGTCAATGTGGGAAAAAGATAAAAAAAGTCCCTGTCCTGCATCGTCAATGTTAGATGTCTCCACAATAAGTTTCACACGCACATTTTCTACCACGAAAGATCGCTCCTTTTTTGATTCACCATATTTTTCATCTGTAGGTTGAATATATTTTGATTTTTCTGAGAGATGTTGTAGTTTCAATTTTTGAAAGTTTTTTTCTTTCAAATCCATCTCTTCTAGTGGTCGTTTATTAGCAGTATTTGTTACTGTTTCATGAGATTTATTTTCTGATGAATCATAAAGGTTTTGGTGACTCTCCAACCGATCGGAATTAGTATTTCTTGTCCGTGATTTATGATCGTTACAGTCAATGGACTCCTCCAAATTTTCTACAGCAGAAATTCTTGTTCTTGACATTCCATCTTGTGTATTCCGATTAAGTTTGAATTCAAATGGATTAGTTTGTAGCTTGAATTCGGTAGTATAATCTTTCAAGTCTTCCAATTTAAGTTTGTTGACACAAATCTCTTTGATACAAAGAGGGCTTTCAATCTCATTAACCATTTCATTTTGTTGTTCATATTCTATACCACCGGTTTTAGTAGAAATTGATTTTAAAGAATTAGAATGTCTCTTTCGCTTTTTTTTGACAGGAAGTGGCAGAGATTCTATATTTGTAGATTTATTCACATTCTCGATTGGTCCAATGATAGACGCATCTGTGATAGAACATGAGTGATTTTGGATTTTATCAGGTTCCTTGTGCGAATATTGTATAGATGGCGTTGAAGCACTCATCATGGAGGTGGAATCCTTAAAGTTTGATTCAGATTTAGACAATTCCACAATTGTTCCCGAAATATTTTTTTTGTCAATGCTGTCACGAACATTTTCGTTTCCATCGGAAGTAGTCCTTCCGTCTGGTATCTGAAGCAGGCTTGATGAAACGGACGCAGTTACTCTCTCATCTTTTTTTCCTGAGCAAGAATTTTCTACAGGTGGAGTAATGGATGAAGCCGATGTCATTTCCTTCTTGCAGATGGATTTGTCAAAAAATGCCGCCATGCTTTAGTTCATTTTTTTGTGTTGGCAATTTAGATACGTTTTTTGCTACATAAAGTACCACTACTGTATGTAGGATTGATGAGTTCGAGTTTTTTTTAGCGAAGCCAATCATAATTTGCTGTTTGCAACCAACCAATTGAATGTATCAGAGAGAAGACTTTTTTTTCAATAATCCTATACAATTTCAAATGGTAATGCAGTTAGACCCTTTGAACAAATTGGAAAATAAGCTTTGAAAATAATTGAGAAATATCAACTTTACTCCATGGTTTTCATAAGTCAAATTGTTTCATTGAAATTTCTTTGTTCATAATATTTCTTTCCTGGATTTATATTTTAATTGTTGTTGAAAAGATCCAACTCCATTATGATATTAGAAGCAGGTGGCATGCAATTATGCAAATGATAAGAGTTCTCTAGATTTTTCAATTGCGTCTCCGGGCTCTTCCAAAACTAGTAACCGATCCTCAACCTTGATATCTCCTTCCTTCACAATTTTATCCAACTCGTCTAATATTCCTAATAATATTGTACTTTCGGTCATCATGTAGTCCATCGATGGAGATGAACCAAATCTATAAACAGAAACGCCAAGAGTTTCGTGAAAATGAATGATAATTGCTCCAGTGGTATCCTTATAGTACATTTCAAGAATCTTTTCATCTGTTTGATTGGCCTTCCAACTCTTAGGCTCCGGTGTGTTAAGTTGGCCCATGAGATTCAAAAATACCCATAGCCTTAGACCACCAATTTTCATCTTTTTGGCTGTTGCAATGTAAAAAAACGATTGAAGTATACAAGAATTCATAATTTACATGGATTGAAAAAAAGCTGTAAGTAAAAAAATACAGATTTGCTGATATTCAGACATTCTGTCTTTGCATGTTATATTTACTCACCTTTGATTCGAAATATAAGAGAATTTCCTGGATACTCTTCTTCCATCTCTTGAATAACCTGAATCTCTTCTTTTGATAAATTATCCTCTTCCAGGCCCTTTTCTTGAAATGGTCGTGAGTTCGAATTGATACTTTTTCCGTCTCCTTTCTCACTATTTTCATCATTGTTCATAAATTTTCCAAGATTATCAAAAAATCCTCCTGACATGCTCAATACTGTCCTCTGAGTTATTGTTGATAAAGGTTTAGGAGCTCCATTATGCAATCGTCCAGATGTCGAATGTGGAGTGTAGGAAGCAGAGGTTGAAGCTAATGCACTGGTAGATATCACCCAACATGAAGAGGCAAACAGAAAGATATTTCGAAGAAGGGATGAGATTTTCATCTTTGTTTGGAAATTTATCATATGGAAAGAAACAAATCTAATGAAATCTTTGTTTCTTGATGAGGATGAGTTCAAACAGCGTGAATGATACAGCTGAGTCAACTAAAATAAATATCATTATTTTGAGAGAAATGTGTCTGTTACTATGCACACGTCATCAGAAATTTGTTCTCTAATTCAAAACCATGTAGAAATATTATGGAAAAATCATTATACTGGCGATACATAGACGGCTATAAGGGGTGTTAATTCCAATCGAAATTTCCAATTGTACATGCGTGGCTCAAATACTATCAACCTATGATGTCAGTTTAATTAATAGGATGTCATGTCAGCTAATGTTAGATAACTTCACTAATAGAAAAAGTTGAATAGCATAATTACTGCTTTCTCTAGAGCACCTGCTGTACACTATCCTTTATCCAACACTCCGACACAATTACAAAATAAAACCACCAGCTGGGAATAGCACAAATCAATCAGTTTGAATCAAAGGAAAATTTAAAATCACTGCAGAAAAGCATATTTTCGAAATGAATAGAATGAGCAATACAACCATCCGATCTTCCCTCAATTTAGTAGTATTATGCCTACTCATCTCTTTCTCCCATTCCTTCAGCATAGTATCATATCCAATTAAATCATCCACATCTATATCATCTCAAATGCTCGCCTTCAAC